>Ga0160434_100047_pt1 | contig 94569 bp, 78 predicted proteins | sample HID1973I_E0MG_FD_108273 | JGI IMG/M metagenome (GOLD analysis project Ga0160434, IMG submission 108273) | Enriched mosquito-associated microbial communities from UW Madison campus, WI, USA - HID1973I_E0 MG | ecosystem: Host-associated > Arthropoda: Insects > Digestive system > Unclassified ... | reverse complement strand
CCATTATAGCCGGCCTTTTCTTTCCGTCAACACCCCGTTGCCGGGATCCTGACCGCTCCCCGAAGCCGAAGCTTTCGTCGAAGCGAGCCCGCCATCTTAGCAGGCTTTTCAGCTTCGTCAACCTCTCGTTTCCGAGGAGTTGACCGCTTCTTCGTCGTGGCCGAAGCCGTTTCGTTGAAGCGAGCCGCACATCTTAGCCGGCTTTTTCATTCCGTCAACTTCTTTCGAAGCCGACCTCGTAACGTTCGCTGCAAGCGAGTGATCCGAGGCCGCGCAGTCTAGCGGCAACGGCGGATTCGTCAATGGATTGCTGCAGCGTCGCTAAGAACGTAGACGCATGCGCGCGCGGATTTCCTTACAACTCCTCGTGCCGCTTCACCTCGAACTGCAAACGACAAGCGACGGAGCTTTGCATCAAGAAGTCACGTCGCCGCGACCACCGTCGTACGCCCCGCGCGTCGCCACGCCAGCCACCAGCCTGCGGCCAGCAACAGCCCTGCCAACAACCAGGGTGCGCCCGGCAGATGCGCTGGCGCGCGGGTACCGATGAACAACGCGAAGGTGTTGGCGAACACCAGCGGGCCGAATACGCCGGCAAGGCTGATCAGGCTCATCAGTGCGCCCTGGATCCGGCCCTGCACGTCGGCACCGACCTGGCGGGTGATAAGCGCCTGCGCCGCAGGACCGGCAAGGGCCCAGAGCGCGCTGATCGGCACGCCAATGAGGAACGCGTGGCCGCTATCGGCGAAGCCGTAGATCACGAAGCCGACGACCCCACTGGCGAGGCCCAGCAGCAAGGCACGACGCTCGCCCAGCCGTGCGACGAGGCGTCCGACGAGGACGGCGTTGACGAGGATGCTGCACACGCCGACCAGGGCCAGCACCCAGCTCACCTCAACCGGACCCCAGCCGTAGCGATAGCCGGCGAAGAGCACGAACACGCTCGGGTAGACGTAATGCGCGAGGTTGGCCAGGAACATTACCGCCGCCAGCCCGAGCACCTGCGGATAGCTGCGCAGCAGGCGCAAGGCGCCGAACGGGTTGGCGTGGGACCAGTCGAAGCGAGCGCTACGTCGTTGCGGCGGCAACGATTCGGGCAGCACCAGCAGGCCGTAGATGAAGTTCAACAGCGCCAGGCCCGCGGCGAACCAGAACGGCAGGCGCAAGCCGATGCCGCCAAGCCAACCGCCGATCAACGGACCCACCACGAAGCCGATCCCGAACGCTGCGCCGAGCATGCCATAGGCCTGCGCGCGCTTTTCCGGCGCGGTGACATCGGCGATGTAGGCGTTGGCAGTGGAGAAACTGGCCGAGAACATGCCCGAGACCACCCGTGCGACCAGTAGCAAGGGCAAGGTATGCGCCACTGCCATCAGCAGGAAGTCGACACCCAGGCCCAGGCAGGAAAGCAGGATGACGGCCCGCCTGCCATAACGGTCGGAGAGTGCGCCCTGCACGGGCGAGGAAAAGAACTGGATCGCGGCAAACAGGAAGCCGAACCAACCGATCCAGCGCGCGGCTTGCGCGTAGTCGCCACCGGTGAACTGGCGGACCAGTCCAGGCAGCACCGGGATGATCACGCCGAAGGACAGCACGTCGATGAGGACGGTGACGAAGATGAAGATCATCGCCGCGCGGCGCGGGCCGGCAGCGGAGGAAGACGGGTCCATTCGAAAGGTTCGTCGGCGCGATCGGCGCAGTGTAGCGACGCCCGACGCCTGCGTCAGGCGCCGGGCCGGAACCTCACAGGGGGCGCACGCCCAAGGTCTGACGCAACACATGGCGCGCGCCCGGCGCCAGTTCGATCACGTCCGGTCCGACGTTGGCCGATTCCAGGCAAACGTAGTTGCGCCAGCCTTCGCCGACGTCGTCCATCTTCGCTGCGCCGGCTTCGCCCGGATTCCAGGCGACCAGCGTATGGCTGCCCTCGGTGGTGATGTCGATGCGGCGACGCAGCACCGGGTCGACCAGGCTGTAGCGGCCACCCGCGCCGGTGTAGATGCGGTCGCTGCGGCCGGGATCGCGCGCGTCGCGCAGGTTCCAATCGCCTTGCTGGTGATGCGCGTGGGCGTAGTTCTCGAACTTGTCCAGGTAGTCGAGCCCGTCCACGCCCTGCGCATCGACCTGCAGCGCGTCGCCGACGCGGAAGTAGTTATGCAGCGCCTGGGTGAAACGGACGGTCTGTGTGCCGACGTTTTCGGTTTCCAGCGACTGTTCGAGCGTATGGCCGATGCGCACGGTCATGCGCAGCCGCAGCGGCAGGTCTTGCAGTTCCGGCGGCGCCAGTTGCAGCACGAGGGTGCCGTCGTCCTCGCGGCGCGCATCGAGCAGGCGCCACGGCAGCGTGCGCACGAATCCGTGCGCGGGTACATCGCCGGTCTGGTCCTGCCGGCCGAAGTACGGCCAGCACACCGGGGTGCCGCCGCGGATCGGCGTCGGCAACGGCTTGGCGGTCGGCGACAGCCACATCACGTCCTGCTCGCCGGTGGGCACGAAGGACAGCAACTGGCCTCCGAACAGGCTGATCGCCGCGCGCGAATGCGGGGTCTCGATCAGCAGCGAGGGAAAACCGTGGAAATCGCCTGTGCTCAGGCCGGGTACTTGGGTCATGGCTGGGAAGGTCCGCACGATGGGGGATTGCTGGAATTGCTTGTAGTGCGCCGGCAGCGTGAAAACGGTGCCGCGAGGCGGCGCGCTGGCCGCGTCGGGATCCGCGCGCAGGGCGTCGAGAATGCGGCGACCAGGCCGGCCGTCGGCCGGCTGTTGGCCCAACCGCTGCTGTTCGGCCTGGATGGCGCGGCGGGTCGCGCTGCCGACCAAGCCGTCGGCGCTGCCGATGTCGTGGCCGCGTGCGATGAGCAGGCGTTGCAGTTCTCGGCGCTGCGCGCGATCCAGGCCGGGGTCGTCGGTCGGCCAGCGCGCGACCAGGCCGGGCTCGCCGCGCAGGCGGTCCGACAACAAGGCGATGGCCAGCGCATAGCTTTCGGCGGCGTTGTAGCTGTAGATCGCGTCGTAGTTCGCGAACACCAGGAATGCAGGCCCTTCCACGCCGGCCGGCAGCAGGACCGCGGCGGGGCTGTCGGGCGCGAGTGCGGCGATGTGCGAGACGGCATTCTCCGGCGCTCGCACGCCCAGCGCCTGCCATTCCCGCAACGGCCGGCGCTTGCCACGGCCGGCGCGGCTGGCGTCGAAGCCGGCAGGCAGGACGACTTCTTCACCCCAGGGCTGACCACTGCGCCAGCCGGCGCGTGCCAGGTAATGGGCGGTGGAGGCCAGCGCGTCGGGAATGCTGGCGACCAGATCGCGCCGGCCATCGCCGTCGCCATCGACCGCGATCCGCCCGTAGGTGGTCGGCATGAACTGGGTGTGGCCAAACGCGCCGGCCCAGGATCCGGTGAGCCCTTCCGCGCTCAGGTCGCCGGCCTGCAGCAATTTGAGCAGGGCCAGCAGCTCGCCGCGGAAGAATGGCTGGCGGCGGCCTTCGCACGACAAGGTAGCCAGCGAGACCAGCAGGGGCCGCTTGCCGAACACGCGGCCGTAGTCGCTCTCCACCCCCCACACCGCGACGATGGTTTCGGGGTCGACGCCGTACTCGCCGCCGATGCGCTCCAGCAGTTCGCGATGCCGCGCAAGCATGGCGCGACCGTCGGCCACGCGTTCGTCGTCGACCAGTGCGGCCAGGTAGTCCCAGATCGGGGTGGTGAATTCCGGCTGCGCGTCCAGCAGCGGCAGCACGCTGGGGTCCGGTTGCAGGCCGGCGGTGACGCGGTCGAACAGCGCTGGGGTTATGCCTTGTGCGGTGGCGCGTGCGCGCACACCGGCCAGACAGCGTTGGAACGCCGCCGCATCAATCGTCGGCAACGCGGGTGCATCGGTCGCCGACGCGTACGCCGGCAGCGCGTTCGCGAAGATCAGCAGCCCGCCGCACATCACGCGGCTAACGGCTTCAGACCACGTCGCGAAAAACGCCACGGGCGCGCGGCGCCTCATCCGCGCGCTCTCCCTGCATCAGTACCGGCCTGGCACGCACGCCACCCGGCCCGCGCCGGATCATCCACGCCGCCAGCAACGCCGGTACCACGAAGCCAAACACCACGATCAACGCCAACATCCATTGCCAGAGACTGATGTTGCCCATCGCCGTCCCTTTGCCGAACCGCGGCCCTGCCTATCCCGAAGCCGAGCATAGCCAGCGCGTGCGAACGCGGCGTGGAGACGGCGTGCAGGTCGGGGCTGGTCACAGCGCGTCCAGGTAGTACCACTGGCCCTGCTCGCGGACGAAACGGGAGTGCTCGCGCATCCTGACAGCGCTGCCGCCGCCGACCCGGTAGCGGGCCTGGAATACGACTTCGGCCCGATCGGGAGCGGTTTCGCGCGCCTGCTGCACCTCCAGCCCCAGCCAGGTGGTGCGGGCGCCGTCCGGCTCGTCCAGGGTCAGTTCGGCGGGCCGGGTCGAGGCATGCCAGGTCCGCAGCAGATAGGCCGGGTCGGCGCGCACGTAGGCGCTGTAGCGCGAGCGCATCAGCGACTCGGCGTCGGGCGCGGCTTCGCCGGCGTGGAAACGGCCACAGCACTGCGCATAGGACAACGCACGGCCACAAGGACAGGGATCGACGGCCGGACGCCGCGCGGACTTCGCACTCATGGGCCGATTGTGCGGCTTGTGCGCGCTGGTCGCATCCCTGACGCGCAGCGCTGGGCGATCGCACGGACGGCGCGTATGCTGGCGCGCCCTAGGACTGGCGGCGATCGTGCGCGGCCGTGGCTGGTCGCCATTCTGGATTCCTTCGTTCCCGATTGCCCATGCTCGAACTGCTGCCACCCGAACTGCCCTGGTTACTGTGCATCGCGTTTGCCGCCGGCCTGGTGGATGCGGCGGTTGGCGGCGGCGGGCTGATCCAGCTGCCGGGCCTGTTCGCGACCCTGCCGCGCGAGGTGCCGGCGGTGATACTGGGCACCAACAAGTTCAGTTCGATGTTCGGCACCGGCGCGGCCGCGTGGCGCTACGCGCGCCACGTGCGATTCCCTTGGCGACCGGTGCTGTACGCGGCCGGGACCGCGTTCGTCTTTTCATTCCTCGGTGCGACGGCAGTGAGCCTGTTGCCCAGGCAGGCCGTGCGGCCGCTGATCCTGGCGCTGCTGGTGGCGATGTTCGCCTACACGATGCTGAAGAAGGACTTCGGCTCGTTGCACCGGCCGCGCCACATCGGTCGGCGCGAGCTTGCCGTGGCCTTGGCGATGGGTGCGGCGATCGGCTTCTACGATGGCTTCTTCGGGCCTGGGACGGGCAGTTTCCTGATTTTCTTGTTCATCCGCTTCTTCGGGCTGGACTTCCTGCGGGCATCCGCCGCCTCAAAGGTGGTGAACCTGGCGACCAACCTGGCCGCGCTGTCGTTCTTCGTGCCGAGCGGCAAGGTGCTGCTGGCCGCGGCGGTGCCGATGGCCGCCGCCAACATGGCCGGCGCGTTCACGGGTACGCGGATGGCGCTGCGCGGCGGCACGCCGTTGATCCGCCAGTTGTTCCTGGTGCTGGTGATCGTGCTGATCGCACGGATGGGCTGGGATGTGTTCGTCGGCTGAGCTTCAGTGGGGGAACAGCCAGATCACGCTGGCGCCGCCGGCCAGCAGCAACACCAGGGTGGTCCACGCCACCACCCGGAACCGACGCACGTAGTTCCCCGCCTCGATGTCGCGGTTGACTGCCCAGTAGCGGTACAGCGACCAGGCCAGCAGGCCGAGCCCGACGATGACCATGCCCCAGCCCGCGTTGCCGGTATCACGCAGCATCACCTGTTTGTCGGGCGCCATCTTCTGCTGGATCAGGTAGATGGAGAAGCGATTGATGGTGATGCCGAAGCCGACCAGCGAGACTGCGGTGCGCAGATAGGCCAAGTGGGTGCGCTCGTTGGCTAGGTGGGTGCGCAGGTGGGCCAGCTGGGTGCGGTAGATCGACAGCTGGTTGGAGGTCGAGGTCAGGTCGGGCTGCTGTGACAGCTTGCTGGACAGATTGGCGGGCAGCCCAGACAGGCCATCCTTCTCGTCGGTCATGGTCAGGCTCCCGGATCAGGAGCCTGGATGGTGCCCGGCGGGCGCAGTGGGCGACCAGCGTAATTCTGCGCAGGCGCTTCGGTAGAACTACGTAGGCCATGGCGGCGTGCCGGGGCGACGCCGGACGACTCAGTCCCTGCCCTTCTTGGCGGCCGGCTGGCCTGTGCGCGTGGTCGGCGGCTGACTGGGTTTGGCAGCGGTCGATCCGGCGCGCTTGCGGACGGGCTTGGCTGGCGCTTTCGCAGTGGGCTTGGTGGGCTTGGTGGGCTTGGCTGGTTGGGTTGCAGCGGCGCTGTCTGGATCAGCCCGGCCGGGTTGCCGCGAACGCCGAGCGGCCGGCGAAACCGGCTCGGCATCGGTCGGCCCGGCGCCTGCATTGGCCACGACCGTCGACGCCAGCACCTCGGCTCCGCTCGTCGACGTACTGGCGCCACGCTCGGGCAGTTTGAGCCGCTGCGCCTGGTCGTCGTACTCGACCAGCAGCACGCCGGAGGTATGGCGTCCGCTGATCTCCACGAAGCACGCGCCGCCAATGAACGGTTCCAGCGTCATCACCGACTTGAGCGGGGTGGCCACCACCATCTGGAAACCGAAGTTCTCGAAGATGTTCATCGCCAATGCAGTGAACTCGTTGTCGGCCTTGTCGAACGCTTCGTCGAGCACGACGGCGCAATAGCGCGGCAGTTCGCCATCTTCGCCGCCCAACTGGTAGCGCAGCGCGGCCGCCAGGCAGGTGGTCGCCAGCTTCTGCCGCTGGCCGCCGGACTTGCCGGCACCGCTGCGGTAGATCTCGACCTGCTGGCGGGTTTCGGTATCGAGTTCGACGCCGACGAACTCCACGTGCAGGCGCACATCCAGCACCTGTTCGCGCCAGCGCCGGTGTTCGGCTTCCTGCGCGCCGAGCCGGGCGACCAGATCACGCAACGCACTGAACTGCGCCTCGGCCAAGGCACGGTCGTCGGTCTGCGGCTGCGCCACCACGGCGCGCAATTGCTGCTGGAATTCCTGCACCTCCGGCAGCCGCCGGTCGCTGACCTCGATGGTCAGCAGTGTGCCGCGATTGAAGGGCACCTGTTCCAGGCTGGCGTTGACCTCATCCATGCGCTGGCGGATGCCCTTGTGGGCTTCGGCGGCATGGCGTTGCAAGGCCAGCAGGTTGTTCTTGCTCTGGGTCTGCAGCAGTTCGAAGAAGCGGCCTTCGTGGCGCGGCAGGCCATCGCTCTGCAGCCGGTCCAGGCGGGCGAGGAAATCGTCGGCGCTGGCCAGGCTGACCGTGAAATCGCCGCTGTCCTCGGGCCACTGCTGGCAATACTTGCGGAAACAGTCCAGCAGCAGTTGGGTGAGGCGGCTGTCGCGGCCCTGGCTCTCGGCCAACTGCTCGGCCAGGCCGCGCTCGACCTGACGGAAGTGCGACTCGAGGTTGTCCAGGCTCAACGCGGGAAGCTCGGCCAGGCGCTGCTGCAAGCCCTGCATCTGCAGCGGCGTCAGCGCGACCTGGCTGCCGCGGCCGGCACAGGACTGCTGCAGTGTCTCCAGCCGCGTGCGCTCGCGCGCCAGCTGGGCACGCTCCAATCGCACGTCTTCGTAGGTGCGGCGCGCCTGGTCGCGCGAGGCGCGCGCGCGTTCCAATTGCTCGCCGAGTGCGCGCAGGCCGTTGTCGCCTTCGCGCAACTGCTGCAGCTGTTCGTCGATGTCGGTCAGCCGCTGCAGTTTGGGCGCAACGTCAATCTCATCCCATTCGCGCTCGGCCAGCGAATGCGCCGCCAGGCGTCGTGCCTGGTCCTGCTCGCGCTGGCGCCGCAACGCGGCCACGTCGGCTTCGCAGGCAGCGATGCGCTGGGCCAGCTGCTGGCCTTCGCGCTCGAACAGCTTGAGCTTGTCGCGATTGTCGTAGCCCAACAGCCAGCGCTTGCGGTCGCCCACGGCATGGCGGTCGTCTTTTTCGTAGCGCTCGCCGGGATGCTTGACCTGGCCTTCGCGGGTGATCGCCTTGTCGGCGTTGCGCAGCGCGGCGGCATTGTCGACGCAATCGTAGTCGAAACGGCGCGCCAGCTCGTGGCGCAGCCATTCGGCATACGGATGCTCGCGAAACTGCAGCTTGCCCGGCAAGGTCCGCGGTCCCGGCTCGCGTTGCGGCAGGCCATCGTTGCGGCGCACCCGGTAATAGACCACGCGCGTGCCCAGGTGGGTGCGGTTGATCCATTCGCTGACCTGCGCGTGGTGGCGCTCGTCGATCAGCAGCGATTGCGCGAACCCGTGCAGCACGCGCTCGATGGCGCCACGCCAGGCGATCTGGTCTTCGCGCACCTGCAGCAGTTCGCCGACGAAGGGCAGCGCGGCCTCGGCCAGGCCGGTCTCTTCGCACAGGCGCGCGCGCAAGGCCTGCATCGGCGCCGGAATACTCGATGGCGCCTTCTTGAGTGCGTCGATCTCGACCCGGATGGCGGCGAAGCGGCGCTCGTCCTCGCGGCGTTCGGCTACGCGTTCGGCGATCGCTTCGTCCAGCGAGCTCGACTGCTCGCTGCCGCGTTCGAGCAGGCTACGCGCATGGGCGATCTGCTCGGCGAAGCCGCCCGCGCCCGCGGCCAACGCAGTGCCGAGTTGGCGGCAGGCCTGTTCGACCTGGGCGCGACGGCGTGCGCGTTCGTCGCGCTCGCGCTCGATGCGCGAGCGCTCGCGTTCCAGCGCTTCGATCTGTTCGCCGCCCTGCTCGCGCTGGTCGCGTTCCAGGCCGGCCAACTTGGCTTCGTGGTTGTCCAGGGCTTCGCGACGCTGGCCCTCCTCGCCGGCCAGGCCACGGTCCTGCGTGTCCAGCTCGAGCAGGCGGGACTGCAGCAGCGCCAGGCGCTGCTGCTCGCGATAGGCATCGACGCCGAGCTGCATTTCGCGCAGTTCACCGACGTCGCGGCGCAATGCCTGCAATGCCGCATGGTGCTCGCGCGCGGGCGACAGAGTTTCCACCTGGCGGCGCGCGGTGACCACCGCCTGATGCGCACCGTCGAGTTCGGCGAAGTCGTCGACCAGCCGGTCGGCGGCCTCGAAGGTGCGCGGCTCGTCGAGCATGAAACCACGCAGGAAGGCGTTGAGGTCGCCGAGGTTCTTGGCCGACTGCGTCTTGTGCAGCAAGCGCAGGGCCATTTCGTTGCCGATGCCCAGCAGGTCGCGGAAATGCTCGGCATAGCCGGCGAAACTGTCGAAATGCTGCACATCTTCGCCGAGCCGCGCGCGCAGGCGCCGCAAGTCCAGATCGAAGCCGTCCAGCTCGGTCGCCACGTCGAAGGATCGCCGCGCGACCAGATAATGCCGGCGCACGTCGGCGGCGGCATTGCCGCTGCCGGCGATCCAGAACAGCCGCACCAGGGTGACCGACTCGCCGAGCGCGTTGCGGTATTCCAGCGCCAACGCCGACCAGGTCGTGCCGGCGCGCAGATACTGCGTGGCGATCTCCCCGGAGGCGCTGTCCTGTTGATCGGCCCAGGCGCCACGGACATAGGAAACCAGGTTGCGGTCGCGACCGCTGCGCTCGGCCTCGCGCGCGGCAGCGTTGAAGTCCACGATGCTGGGCGGGGTCAACAGGGCCGACATCGCATCGAGCAGGGTCGACTTGCCGGAACCGGAGCGGCCAACGAACAGGAAGCCGCGCTCGGCGATCGGCACGTCGGTCAGGCCGCTGAAGGTTCCCCAGTTATGCACTTGCAGGCGACGCATGCGGAACTGGCGCGCACGCGGATCGAGCGCGGCATCGTCGAACAGGCTGGCCGACTGGGCGGCCGGATGCAGGGGAGACAAGCGGGAATGCGAATTCATCGGGCGCGGATCCTGGGCATCATTCGGCGACCGGCTCGGGTTCGGCGGGTACGTCTTCGCGCAACTCGCGGTAAGCCTGCGACAGCGCCTGTACTTCCTCGGCCGAGAACAGCAGCTTGAGCACCGGCGAGACTTCGTAACGGTCTTCGCTGCCACGCAGGCGTGACAGCAGCTGGTTGTCGCGCAGCTTGGCGATGGCGGCCAGCACACGGCGGTCGAAGCCGGCGCGGTCGGTGGAGAGCTGGCGCTGGTAGATCGACACCGCCTCGATCAGTTGGGCGTCTTCCACCACCGCGCGTTCGCCGCGGGTATCAGCCTCGGCCAGGCGCTGGCGCAGGAACAGCAGCAGCACTGATTCCAGAAAGGTCAGCGGCGCGCTGCGCAACAGGGTGGGCGATTCCAGTTCGGCGGTATCGGCCTGGCGGGTGAAGGCGACGCCGCCTTCGCGGTCGATCACCAGCGTCAGGAACAGTTCGCACAGCACGCGGCGGACGTCTTCCTCGTGGCGTAACAGGGCTGGCCATAGCGCGCCGTGGCGCTGCGCGTCGATGCTGGGGCCGGCCAGCAGCTGGCACAGCGCGCGGCGCGCATCGAACGGCAGCGTGCCGGTATCGCCGGCGAACAGCTCGGCGCGCCCGCCGGCGGCACGCGCCGCCAGATCGAGGGCGTCCTGGCGATCGCGATCGTCGTGTGCGTCGCGCTCGTCGACGCCGCGGGGGTGTTCAGACCAGTTCATCGCGTTTCTCCCGGGTGAAGCGCACCAACGGAATCCGCGCACGCCGGACACTGCCGTCGCCGCCTTCCCATTGCACGGTTTCCCATTCGTTCTCGCTGACCACGCCATGGCGGGTGCCCAGCGACAGATAGCCGATCACGGTGCCTAGCCCTTGCGCGGCCGGGCGCTGCGCCAAGGCTTCGCCGATGCTCAGGCGTGGGCGCGCGGCCAGCAGTTCGTGCAGATCGCGGCGCAGCGCACGCACATCTATTTCAGATTGCGCGACCAGCTCGCCGACGCTGTCGAGGGTGATCGGCGCCGCGTCGGCCAGCTGCACGCGGCCGTCCACGCGCAGCTGGCGCGGGTCGTGCAGGCGCCACTGCGACAGCGAGCGCAGGCGGCTGCCGCTCAAGGCCAGCGTGTAGCCGGTGGCGGTGGTCGGGTGCAGGCGCTCACGCAGCTGCAATGCTTCGCCCTGGGTCTGGCGCAGCAATTGGTGCAGGCGGCGTTGTTCCAGATAGCCACGACTCTGCACGAAGCCGCGCAGGCTGCGCGCGAAGTGCTGCATCACCGCATGCACTTCGCCGCCGCGCGCCAGCAGCGTCGCGGTGAGACCGCGCAGGAAGGCGCGTTCGTGGCGGTCCAGGCGCCGCGCGAACCCGCGGGCCAGCAGCGCTTCCAACGCTTCGTCCAGGCGGCCGCTCTGCTCGCTGTCGTTGAGCAGTATCCAGAACGCCTGGAAGCTGCGCCCGGCGTCGCTGTCGGCGATCACGTCCACGCCTTCGAACAGCCGTTCGAGCACATCGCCACGTGTGCCTTCGTCGTCGATGATGCGCTCGCGGAACTCGCGGTTGAGCCGTTCGAAATCGTCGCGGACGCGATGGAAATCTTCGGCCAGCTCATCGGTGAGGTGGATCAGGTCGCGAGTGCGTTCCAATGCGCGCTTGCCGTCGAGCGCTGCGAGCTGGCCCGCTTCGGCGCGAGCGATTTCCTCATCGAGGCGGGCACGCTCGGCGCGCAGGGCGGCCAGCCGAGCTTGCGGATCCGATTCTGTCTGGCCGGCCAACTGCACCAGTTGCTCGATCACCAGCGACAACCGGCTCTCGGTGGCGCTGCCGGCCGAACCCTCGCGCAGCCCGGCGATGAAGCGGATCGCCTGGGCAGCCGCGCGCGAGAGCTCGTACGACTCCTGCTCGGCGCCCTCGGGCAGCCGGCGGTGCAGCCAGCCCTGCGCCAGCCAGTGCGCGACATAAGCCTGTGCAGTGCGCGGCAGGTCGCGCGAAAGCTCGTCTGCGCGCAACCCGTCCAACTGCCGCTGCAGGCGCTCGTGCAGGACGTCGGCCGGCAGTCGGCGTTCGCCCTCCAGCAGCAGGCTCTGCAGCAGGCCGATCAACTCGGGCGCATGATCGGCTGCCAGCAGCTTCCACAGCGGGCGCTCGCGCAACTGACGATAGCCGGCGATCCGTTCTCGGTGCTTCATGCAGGGATGTGGGGATCCCGTGCCACGTCAGCGCTTGTTGCCGACTTCGATGAAGCGCAGGAATTCGGCCCGCGTTCGCGCGTCCTCGCGAAAGCTGCCGAGCATCTTCGAGGTCACCATGCTGACGCCGCGCTTGTGCACGCCACGGGTGGTCATGCACTCGTGGGCGCCTTCCACCACGACACCGACGCCGCGCGGCCCCAGGATCTGCTGGATGCACTCGGCGATCTGCGCGGTCATCTTTTCCTGCACCTGGAAGCGGCGCGCATAGGCATCGACCACGCGCGCCAGCTTGCTGATGCCCACGCCCTTGCCGTCGGGCAGGTAGCCGACGTGCACGCGGCCAATGATCGGCGCCATGTGGTGTTCACAGTGGCTTTCGTACTCGATGTCGCGCAGGACGATCAACTCGTCGTAGCCGGCGACCTCTTCGAAGGTGCGCGCCAGGTACTCGCGCGGGTCCTCGCGGTAGCCGCTGAACCAGTCGCCATAGGCCTCGGCGACGCGGCGCGGGGTGTCGAGCAATCCCTCCCGGGCAGGGTCCTCGCCGGCCCAGCGCAGCAGGGTGCGCACGGCCTCCTCGGCCTGGGTCTGGGTAACGGGGGAATACGGAATTTTCTTGGAATCGGCCATGAGCTGGAAACGCCCCTGAGGGGGGCTGCATGGTACCCGAGTCGCCTGGCCGCCGCTGGCCACGCCAACACCGGCGGCACCCGAGCGGCCGCGCGGTTCACGCGGCCGGGCCGGTCAGCGAGCATCCACCGGCGGCTGCCTGCGCCGGTGCATAGCGGCCTCGTCGTCGAGCCAGTTGGCACCCTTGTTGGTCAGGAAGAACACATAGACCACCAGCGAGACCGCGATGACCGCGGTCGCGTAGCCGACGAATTCGCTGACCCGGTCGGCGCGCAGCGCGGCCTGGTACAGCAACGGCGCGGTACCGCCGAAGGCCGAGTTGGCCAGTGCATAGCCCAGCCCGACGCCCAGCGCGCGCACATGGGTGGGGAACAGCTCGGCCTTCACCACCGCATTGATCGAGGTGTAGCCGGTGAGGATGACGAAGCCGATCGCCAGGATGGCGAATGCGGTCATCGCATCGGTCTGCTTTGGTAGCTGCAACACCAGGAACCAGGTATAGAGCACGCCGCCGATGCCGAAGAACACCAGCAGGGTCTTGCGTCCGACGATGTCCGACAGCCAGCCGCCGACGGGCTGCATCAGCATCAGCAGCACCAGCGCGGCGAGGTTGATCCAGGTGCCGGCCATGACGTCGCCGCCGGCGAAGGCGGTCTGGATCATCTTCGGGCCGGTGACCGAGTAGGTGTAGAACGCGATCGTGCCGCCGGCGGTGATCAGGAAGCACAGCAGCAGCGGCCGCCACTGGTTGACGAACAGCTCGTGCAGCGAACCGGACGCCTTGGCCTTGCCCTGCTTGGCCTGCGCGATCGATTCGGCGCCGAGCGACTCGTCCATCGTGCGGCGCAGCCAGAACACCACGATCGCGCCGACGCCGCCGATGCCGAAGGCCACGCGCCAGCCCCACTCGGAGATCTGCTGCACGTCCATGACATGCAGCATCACCAGCAGCACCGCCTGGGCCACCACGTGGCCACCGACCAGGGTGACGTAATGGAACGAAGACAGGAACCCGCGCCGCCCGGGCACCGCGGCCTCGGACATGTAGGTGGCGCTGGTGCCGTATTCACCGCCGGTCGCAAAGCCCTGCAGTAGCCGCGCCAGCACCAGGACCACCGCCGCCGCCGCACCGATCGTGGACACCGTGGGGGTGATCGCGACGATGAACGAGCACGCCGCCATCAGCGAGACCGACACGGTCAGCGCCAGCCGACGCCCGTAGCGGTCGGCGAACCGGCCGAAGTACCACGCACCGATCGGCCGCATCAGGAAGGTCACGGCGAAGATCGCCCAGACGTACATCGTGGCGTTCTTGTCCTCCTTGGAGAAGAACTGCGACTCAAAGTAGCTCGCGAACACCGAATAGACGTAGACGTCGTACCACTCCACCAGATTGCCCGCCGAGCCCTTGAGCGTGTTGGACACCGAGCGGCGGAGGCTGCCCGGCGCGACGGTGGCGTCGGTATCGATCGGGGGTGTGGCGGATGCACTCATGGCGCGTGGACCTGCTGGAAGGACGACCCGGCGAGTATAGAAGCCCCCTGCGTGTGGACCCTGTCTGGAATGTCGTGGGCCGCACCGCCGCGTCGTTCCCGGCAGCCTGGGCGAACCCAACCCACGCGGAAGGCCACGTACAGGGCCCCGTACGCGTTACGATGCCGCTCCCCCGCCGGTCGCAGCACAGATCACGCATGAAGGCCCGCAACCCCGACGCCCCCTCGTTGGCATGAGCAGCGCGTCGACCCGCGACCCGGCCAGCCGCGAACAGCTCAGGACCGAACCCAGGATCGATCGCCTGATGCCGTGGATCGCAGCGCTGATCAGTGCGCTGCTGCACCTGCTGCTGATCCTGTTGCTGCTGCTCGCCTCCAAGCCCACCGTGACCACGCCGCAGGGCGCCGTCAGCGGCGGCCGGATGAAAGTGGATTTCGTCGGGCAACCACGCCCGTCCAAGGCACCACCCAGCCCGCGCCCCTCGCCGGCGCCCAAGCCGGTGCAACGGCGCCCGGCCGCCTCGCCGGTCCGTTCCACCCTGGTCCGGCAGGCCGATCAGCCGGTGCCTCCACCGGACGCGGCCGCGCCGCCCGACAGCACTGCGGTGCCCGAGACCCAGGAAGATGAGGCGCCATCCCAGACCCAGGCGCCCGCCGCGAGCGCGCCGGTCGAGCGCCGTCCGGAAAGGTGGACGGGGCGGCCGCCGGGCCTGCTGCAACAGGACACCGCCCCGAACGACGAGGGCTTGGCCAACAGCGCCGCCGTCAACCGCGGCAGCCGGAACGATGCGGCCGCCGGCGCGCCCAGCCTGGACGTGGGCGGCTACCAGGTCGTCTACGACCTGCGCAGCGAAACCCTGCTGCGCGCCTGGAAGGACCAGGGCATGAAGGAAATCTTCATCCCCCTGCCGGGCACGCAGTTCCGCATGGTCTGCCCGCTGGAGATCGCGATCAGGCGCGGCTCGGGCAAATGCCGCCTGCTCGATCCGTACTCGCCGGAGATGCAGGCCATCGGCGACGGCCGCGAGGTCATCAACATGGTCCAGGTCTACCGCCAGGGCGAACTGGTCTGGCGCGGCCCCGGTCCGTACCGGTGATGCGGCCTTGCGGGCCGCGCTGATGCCGGCCTGCCGGACCGGCGACTACGCGTTCAGAACAACAGGCCCTGCTCCGGGTCGTTCTGCGCCCCGGGCGCGATCTCCTGGGGACGCGGTGCGGTGCCTGCCGGCGTTTCCAGGCGCCAGGCCAGGCCCGAAATCCGCGTGGCATGCCTGGCCAACGCCGTGCGCAGCACCGCTTCGCTGCTGGCCAGGTGCAGGCTGCGGCGGGCGCGGGTGAGCCCGGTATAGACCAGTTCGCGACTGAGCACGCGGGCGTCGCGGGCCGGCAGTTGCAGCCATACCTCTTCGAACTCCGAACCCTGGGCCTTGTGCACCGTCATCGCGAACGCACTCTCGTGCGCGGGCAGCGCCGCCGGGTGAAAACCGCGGACCTGGCCATCGCCGTCGCCCGCGAACCAGGCCACCAGCGCGCCCTGCGCATCGCGCAGGCAGATGCCGACGTCGCCGTTGAACAGCCCGTGGCGATAGCTGTTCTCGCTGATCAGCAGCAACCGGCCCTGGAACCAGGGTGAGGCGACGCCGAGGCGGCGCGCGCCGGAGCCGCTTTCCGCCAGCAGCTGTTCGATGCGGACGTTCAGGCCGCGCGCGCCCTGCGGTCCCGCGCGTACCGCGGTGAGCAGGCGCAGGCGTCCGGTCTGGCGCAACGCCAGGGCCGGATCGGTGTGTTCGCCCAAGCCGCGCCAGTGCGACAGCAACGCATCGCCGCGCGCCTGCAAGGGATCATCGACACCTTCATGGAAATGCACCCCGGCCAGCGCGCCGTCGCGCAGCAGCGCCAGGCTGCGGTCGGCATCGCCGGCGCGTACTGCATCGGCCAGCGGCGCCAGCGCGAAGCCTTCGGCCTGGCGGTAGCCGCGCAACAGATGCACGCGGTGCCCGGCCAGTCCGCTGGCGCAGTGGCCAGCGGCGGTGGGCTGGCCCAGCAGCGGCTGCAACGCCTGCGCATCGTCCGCCTGCAGCGCCTCGCCAGCGCCGGCCGCCTGCAGGATCGCCGCCAGCACGTCGCCGGCCTCGACCGAAGGCAATTGGTCGGCATCGCCGAGCAGGATCAGCTGGGTGCCATCGGCCACTGCTTCGACCAACTTGCACATCAGCGGCAGGTCGACCATCGACGCCTCGTCGACCACGATCAGGTCGAACGCCAGCGGGTTGTCGGCGTCGTGGCGGAACCGCGGCAGGCCGGGAATCACCCCGAGCAGGCGATGCAAGGTGCTGGCGCCGATCGGCAAAGCCTGGGCCAGCGATGCATCGACACCCTCGTCCAGGGCGCGGGCGACGGCGGCGCGCAGGCTTTCGGCCATGCGCTCGGCGGCGCGGCCGGTCGGCGCGGCCAGCGCGATGCGCGGCGGCGCGGTGCCGGCGACGCGCGCCTGGGCAATGCGCAACAGCAGCAGGCGCGCGATGGTGGTGGTCTTGCCAGTGCCCGGACCGCCGGTGACCAGCAGCAACGCACGCCTCAGCGATAGCGCCGCGGCGCGGGCCTGTCGGTCCTCGCCGCCGGCGGCCTGCGGAAACAGCTGCGCAAACACGTCCGCCAACGCCGCGACGTCGAACCCCGGCAACGGCTGCCCGGCAAGGCGACGCAGTCCGGCGGCGAGCCGACGCTCGTATTCGCGATAGCGGCGCAGGTAGAGCAGGCCGCGTTCCAGTACCAGCGGGCGGTCCGCTTCGGCAGCCTCGTCCGGCGCAGGCTGGGCGACCCAGCGCGAAGCGGCCAGCGCGCGCCCCCAGGTGGCCGGATCCGGCAACAGCGGCGGTGGGCCGTCGCGCAGATCGAGCAGGACATCCGCCCGCGCCGGATCGAGCCCGGCATGGCCGCTGGCCACCGCCAGCGACGCCAGCGCAGCGCCGGCCAGGGCATCGCCATCCGTCTCCGGCGCCAGCCGCTGCAGGGTCTGCGCCAAGGCCAGGTCGAGGACGCGCAACGCGCCGGCCCGCTGCAGCGCATCGAGCAGGCTCATGCGGCCCCCCCCGGTCGTTCGTGGCTGGCGAACAGCGCATCGACGGCATCGACCAGCGCCGGTTCGAAACGCCACGCGAACACACCCGGTGAGGGCGCGCCCGGCGAAGGATCGCGCTCCGCGTCCAGACCGCGGCAGAACAGGTAGCGCACGCCGCCGAAGTCGCGCGTGTAGTCGTACTGCGCCCCCAGGCGGAAACGCAGCCAGCGGTGCAACGCGACCGTGTAGATCAGCGCCTGCAACTCGTACTCGCTGTGCGCCATCGCCCGCGCCAACGCGCCCGCGTCATAGCCGGGCAGGCGATTGGACTTGTAGTCGAGCACATACCAGCGTCCATCGTGGTGGTAGGTCAGATCGATCAGCCCGGTCATCAGCCCTTCCAGGCGCTGGCGTGCGCCGAAGGCCTGGCGCTCAAGCAGCAAGCCATGGCGGTGCAGCACCGCCAACAGTGCGTCGATACGGGTCGGTCGCATGGCGAAATGGAATTCCATCTCGTTGCGGCGCGCCGGTTCGGGGATCGCAGCGAGGCTGCCGCCCTCGGGCAATCGCACCGTCAGCGTATGGCCGACCAGGCCGGTGAGGACATCGACGCCATCGGCCAGTTCGTCCTGCGCATAACCGCCGTGCTGCAGCGCTTCCAGGATCACGGCGGCCTGCCCTTCGGGGGCCGCTTGGCCGGGACGCCAGTCGCGCCAGGCAGCGAAGTCGCAGGTCTCGAACACCTCGTGCATCACCACACCGAAGCGATTGCCGGCAAAACGCGGATCGAAGGGTTCGGCCGCCACCGGCATCGCCAGCTCGCCGCCGGACGGTTCGTCGCCGCCGCCGCCGCTCTCGACCGTGGCGCTGGCCATCGGATCGGCCGCCACGCCCGCGTCGGCGTTGGCCAGCTGGGTGAAGCTGTAGACCCACCATTCCGGCGCGACGTGCCGCTGCGCGACCCGCGCCATCGGCACCTGGCCGTCGTCGGCCAATGCCAACCGCGGCAGGTTGGCCGGCGGCGGCGTGGCATCGATCGCCACCGCGCCAGCCCCCGCCGCGGCCTGCAAGGCCTGCGGCTGCGCGACCATGGCGGACAACGCGGCGCGCTCGTATTGATAGAACGCACCGGTCGCAACCCACAACGCGTGCTCGGCGCGGGTCAGGCCGACATACAGCAGGCGTGCGTCCTCGGCGCGCTGTTCCTGCTTCCACGCGGCTTCGGCGGCCAGCCACGCCGGATCGTCCTTGCCGGTCTTCCAATGCAGCTGCCGGCCGGCTGCCTCGGCATGCACCACGCAGTGGCGGCCGGCGCCGCGGTCCTTGCGGCCAACGCCGACGTAAGGCAGGAACACCAACGGATACTCCAGGCCCTTGCTCTTGTGCAGGGTGACGATCTGCACGCGGCGTGCGTCTGACTCCAAGCGCAATTGCTGCGCTTCATCGTTGTCGTCGGCATCGGCGATGCGACGCGCCAGCCAATCGACCAGGCCGTGCGTGCCCAGCGCGCGCGCGTCGGCTTCCTGCAGCAGTTCGGCCAGTTGCAGGTAGTTGGTCAGGCGACGCTCGCCATCGAACAGCGCCAGCAAGCGCTGCCCCTGCGCGGCACCGAGGTCGCCGATCAAGGCCAGCGGACCGCCACGCTGCCAGCGCTCGCGCCAGTCCAGCGCCTGCTGCTGCCAGTGCCGGTGGCGCTCGCCGTCATGTTCGAGTGCGGCGATCGCCGCCGCGTCCTGGCCAATCAACACCGTCGCCAACGCCGTGCGCAGCCGCGCGTCATCGCCCGGGTCCAGCAGCGCCTGCAGCAGTGCCAGCAGTTCCAGCGCCTCTTCGGTCTGGAACAGGCTGCGCTTGCCGGCGGCCACGGCGGGAATGCCGACCGCGCCCAGCGCCTGGCGGATGCGGGTGGCCTGCTTGTGGTCGCGGACCAGCACCGCGATGTCGCCGGCCTGCACGGGTCGCCCGAGGATCGTGGCGGTGCCGGCGCGACCGGCCGCCAACCAGCCATGGATCGCCGCCACGCAGGCGGCGGTGCACAGCTCCATCGAAGGCCCGGCACCCCACGGCTTGGGCTTGCCCTTCGCCGGTGGCGGCGGGTCCGGCGCGCGCCACAGGGTCAGCGCCGGTGCGACGGCGCCGTCGCGCTGCAGGTCGGCATCGCTGCGTTGGGTGCCCGCCCGCACCGGATGGAAGGCGATGCCCTCGGTCAGGAACGCCTCGCCATAGCCGGCTTGCGCGTACATCGCTTCGATCGCCGCCAGCAGGGCCGGGCGCGAACGGAAATTGTGGCTCAACGGCGGCGCGCGTTCGACGGTGTCCGCCGCGGCCAGGTAGGTCCGCACATCGCCGCCGCGGAAACCGTAGATCGCCTGCTTCGGGTCGCCGATCAGCAGCAATGCCGGCTCCAGGCCGGCCTCGCGCGCCAGCGGCCCTGCGCCGAATACGTTGGAGAAGATCGACCACTGGCGATCATCGGTGTCCTGGAACTCGTCGACCAGCGCAATCGAGTATTGCGCACGCAGCCGTTGCGCCAGGACTTCGCCTTGTGGGCCCTGCAGCGCTTGCGCGACGCCATCGATCAGATCGTCATAGGTCTGCACGCGGCGCTGGCGCTTGAGCAGCGCCAACCGTGTCACCGCGGCGTCGCGTAGTTCATGCAGCAGGCGGATGCGACGCTGCAACTGCCACTGGCGCACTTGCAGGTCGGCGTGTTGCCAGGCCGCCAGCGCCTCGAACAGCGGTGAGCGAGGCACCTGGCCATGCGCACCGTCCTTGCAGAACTCGCGCAGGCGCGCCGGCAGCAGCTTGTCCAGATGACTGCCATCGTCCAATGCCCAGTGCGCCTCGGCACTGCCTCGCCACAGCTGTTCGAAGGCCTTGTCGAAACTGGGCCGGCGTGCGCGGCGTCCATCGAACACCTTGTTGTCGAACGCGGCGCCGATCGCCTCGTAGGCAGCGTCGCCGTGTTCGCGCAGCGCTGCGACCAGCGCCTGCGCGGCGGCGTGGCGCAACGGGCGCGGATCAGGCAACGCCGCTGCCACCCTCGGCAACAGCTCCGGATGGCGCACCAGCTCGCGCAGGTCACCTGCGAGCATGTCAGGCCCGCCTGGCCACAGGGCCATCAGGTCTTCGGCCGTGGTGGCTTCGGCGGCGCGCAGGCGCCACAGATCCGCCGCCGCCTCGCCCAGCAGCTCGCGGTCGTTGGACAGCAGCTCCGGCGCGGCCAATGCCTGGCCGCTCTCCAGCGCGTGCTCACGCAGTACGCGGGCGCAGAAACCGTGGATGGTGAAGATCGCGGCGAGGTCGATTTCCTCGACCGCCTGTTGCAGCCGTCGCCGCAGGTTGGCCGGCGATTCGCCGCTGGCCGCGGCATGGGCCTGCAGCAGCGCGGCGGTGACAAGGGCATCCGGCGCGTCGTTCGTTGCCGCGGCCGCCGCATCGCTGGCGCCGGCGTTGTCATCGGCGACCAGGCGCACCGCCAGCGCGAGACGCTCGCGGATGCGGCGGCGCAGTTCCTGGGTGGCGGCCTCGGTGAAGGTCACTGCGAGGATCTGGCCGATACGCAGTCCACGCTCGACCACCAGCCGCGTGACCAGCGTGGCCAGGGTGAAGGTCTTGCCGGTGCCGGCACTGGCTTCGATCAGCCGCATGCCCTGCAAAGGCAACGTCAGATACGGATCGTTCGCCGCGGGCAGGTTCATTCGGCCTCCTCCTGCGCGCCGCGCCAGTGGCGCCAGCTCTCGATGAGCGCCTCGGCATCAGGCGCCGCGTCGATACGGCCGCGCTCCAGCAACGAGTACAGCCGTTGGCTGGTGGTGGCGAACGCGATGAAGTACTGCAAGTCGGCGAACGGATCGCGACCGCGATTGACCAGGCGGATCGCCGGCGCGGCCGACTCGCTCCAGCCCGAATCGGTCTGCCATTGCGCCGCCGCGTCCTTGATCGCCTTGTCGAGGTCGCCGTTGCGCGCGGCCTGGTAGTACTTCCAACTGCTGTAAGGCGCGAACGCCAGCGGCGCCTGCAGTCCCTGCCGGTACAGGTCCAGCAATTCGCTCAACGCGGTGCGCGCCTGCGCCTGCGGCAACAACTCCGGATCCATCGCGTGCGGGCCCAGACTGTCCTCGTACTCGAAGAAGCGCTGGTACGGCGTACGTTCGCCCGCCGCACGCAGCAGCAGCCATTCCAGGCCATGGCGGATCGCGGCGCGGCCGCTCAGCGCACCGACCTGCACCCGCCCCAAACCTTGCGCGTACCAGCCCGGCAGGCGCCCGTGCACGTCGATGCCATCGATATCCGCCTGCAGCCGGCGCGACTCGGCCGGCACGTCGCCCCGCCACTGCCGGAATGCCTGCGCATACGGGCGCAACTCGCGCAGCTGATCATCGAGCTGGATCCGTCCCAGCGGACCGGACGGCAGCAGCGCGCGCGCGCGCAAACGCTCGTAGAGTCCGTCGAGGTCTTCCGCCAGCGCATGCTCGAACACCTGCTGTTGCAGCCCGTACTGCGCCAGTCCATGGCCGGGCGCGCCCAACGGCTCCAGGTCGCTGTCCGCTTCGGCCGGCTCGGGCAGGCGCATGCCCAGGCGCTGGCGCAGGAACTGCCCAGCCGGATCGCCGAATAGCCGGCGCAGATCGTCGATCGATACGCTCGCCAGCAACGCCACGGTGTCGTCGACCAACTCCCCGTCCAGCCATGGCGCCAGCGGCTGGCGCTGCGCGGCCAGGCTGTCGATGGCCGGCCGCCACTGCCGCCGGTAACTGAAGCGGCGAGGATCCGCGCCGTCTTCGCCGGGCGCGCCGAACGCGGCGGCGGCGAAGGGCTGCAGGGAATGGCGCACCACCAGCGCGGTGGTCGCCGCGCGCGGGTCGCAATGGCATTGCGCCGCGCTCGCCAGCAACTCGCTGACCAGGACCGATGGCTCGCGCACTGTGCCATCGCGCGCATCGGCGCCCAGGTAGCTGAGGTAGAACACATCCTGCGCGGAGGCGAACAACTGCAGGAACAGGAAGCGGTCGTCCTCGCGGGTCGAGCGATCGCCCACGCGACGCCGGTCGGTACCCAGCTCGGCGGTAAGGCGATTGAGGCTGGCGGCCGCATCGTGTCGTGGGAAGTCGCCTTCGTTCATGCCCAGCAGGCAGATCACCCGGAACGGCAGCAGCCGCATCGGCACCATCCGCCCGAAACTGATGCCGCCGGTCAGCAGCGGTGCGCGCGTGTCGGCCTCGCCGAGCGCCGTGGCGAAATGCGCGCGCACCACCTCCGCCGGGACCGGCGCAACGAAACCGGCCCGCGCCGCGTCGCGGGCGAACTGATCGATCAATGTGCGCAACCGGTCCAGCGCCCGCTGCGCGCGGGGTGTCGACGGGTTGACCGGCATCAGCGCATCGAGCAACTCAAGCAGGCGCTCGCGCCACAGCGCCGGCGGAATCGATTCGGCCAGCGCCTGCTGCTGGCGTTCGAGCACGCGCAACAGCCGGATCAGCGTGTCCAGCGCAGCCAGTGCGCTGCCCTCCAGTTGCGGCCATGGCGCCACGCCATCGATGTCGGCCTCCTCGCCACTGGCATGGCCCAGCAGCAGCCGATCCAGTGCGAACCGCCAGGTGTAGGCGTCGTCTTCCGGCGCCTGGTGCTGCCGGCGATGCTGCGCGTCCAGTCCCCAGCGCGCGCCGGCGGCCTGCAGCCAACTGCGCAGCCGATCCAGGCCGGCCTCGTCCAACGCCGCGGCTTCGGCGATCGGCGCGCTGGCGAGCAGGTCGAGGATCTCGTGCAGGCCGAACCGCGAAATCGGCAGCGCAAGCAGGGCCAGGAACACCTCGGCGAGGGGTTCGCTGGCCAGCGGACTGGTATCGGCCAGCGCGTAGGGCAGGCCACCGTCGTTGCCATGCCCGCCGAACACGGCGTCGAGATAGGGCACGTAGGGATCGATGTCCGGCGCGAGCACGGCGATCTCTCGCGGTTGCAGCGGCGGATCGAACCGCGGGTCTTCGAGCAGCGCGCGCAGTTGGTCGTGCAGCACTTGCAGTTCGCGCAGGCGGGTGTGGCAGGCGTGGAACTGCAGGCTGGCATCGTGCCGGTCCACTTCGGGGCGTGGCGGCAGGCCCGGGCTGGCGCGGCGATGGAACAGATCGCCTTGCAGGCGGCCCAGCAAGGTGGCTCCGACAGGCTGGCCACGTTCGGGGTAGCCACGCTCGGGGTCGGCGTAGGCTGGAAAGTCGCCCGCGGGATGCACGACCTCGTAGCTGCCGAGCACCGCCATGAAATCGCGGCCTGCCGCACCCCAGGCCTGCAGCAGGGGGTTGTCCGAATCGCCTGCGTCGAGCCCGGCGCGGCGCTGCTCACCGCGCGTCTGCAGATCGCCCCAGTACGTGCGCGTCGGGCTGGGCATATAGAAGTGCAGCGTGCCCACGCGTGCCTGGGTCGCCAGCACACGCAGCACGTCGGGCGAGATATTGAGCGTGGCGAAAGCGAACAATCGCGTCGGCAGGCCCTGCGGCAATGCGGCCGCCTCGCCGCTGTAGCGGGCCAGGTAATCATGGATGCGGCGGGCCCGATACGGATGGCCGTCGGCCACATGGCGCCAAAGGATGGCCTGCGGGTCGGCGGGATCGGCGCCGGCTTCCCAGCGCAGCAACCAGTCGCGGCGCCAGGCCTGGTACTTCTCGAACACATCGCCCAGTTCGCCGGCCAGCGCCCAGCCCTTGAGCGGGTCGTTCCCCGACAGGTAGTCGGCCAGCCCGCGCATCGGTGCGCGCGCCATCAGCGGCGCATCGCGCAGCGCCGCGTACACATGCCAGCGCAGCGCTGCCGCATCCAGGTCGTCCGCACCCCCACCGACATTGGCGGCCAGGGCGCGCGAGACGAACTCGCCGGGGGTCAGGAACTCCAGGTTCGCGGCAATGCCGTACTCGGCGGCCAGCGAGGCCTGCAGCCAGCGCCGCATCGCCACCTGTGGGATCAGGATCACATCCGGCGCCAGCAAGGACTGCCCCGGATCGGCCGTGCGCAGCTGCTCGGCCAGCAACCCGGCCAGCACTTCCAGCGAGTTGGAATGGTAGAGGCGGAAATCGGGAGGCGCGGCCGGCATCGCGTCATCTTGCCCGACGCGTCCAGGTCGGACGAGACCCCACCTATCGGCACAAGACGATTGGCCCGCTGTCGGGACACGCTATTCCAGCCCCTGCCGCGGTGGCGCGGTGTGCAGGCCCTGCCCCGGGATGCGACAATACTGCACGGTCCAGTTCGGTTAAGTTCAGCCGGGCAAGCCAATTCTTCCGCGCTACTTTTTCGTTAACTAGGCTGCGATGACGGCGAGCGAATCACCTATCGTGCGATTGTCTGGCGTCCGCATCGACCGCGGCGGCCGGACGATCCTGCATGACCTTTCGCTCGAAGTGCCGCGCGGCAGCATCACGGCCGTGCTCGGTCCTTCCGGTAGCGGCAAGTCCACCCTGCTGGCGGCGTTGACCGGCGAGCTGCGCCCGGTCGCAGGCGATCTGCGAATTTTCGACCAACCGATTCCGCGTGGCTCGCGCGCATTGCTTGCGATGCGTCGCAACCTGGGTGTGCTGCTGCAAGGCAACGGCCTGCTCACCGACCTCACCGTGGCCGAGAACGTCGCCCTGCCGCTGCGTACCCATACCCGGCTGCCCGCGCCGGTACTGCGCAAGCTGGTGGAAATGAAGCTGCATGCGGTCGGCCTGCTGGCCGCCGCCGATGCCTGGCCGCGCGAGCTGTCCGGCGGCATGGCGCGGCGCGTGGCGCTGGCGCGCGCGCTGGCGCTGGATCCGCCGCTGATGATCTACGACGAACCGTTGACCGGCCTGGATCCCATCGCCAGCGGCGTCATCATGAGCCTGATCCACCGGCTCAACGAAAGCCTCGGCCTGACCAGCATCATCGTCACCCACCATGTCCACGAGACCTTGCCGATCTGCGACCAGGCCGTGGTCATTGCCAATGGCGGCATCGTGTTCTCTGGCACGCCGGCGCAGCTACAAGCCAGCGCCGACCCCCTGGTGCGGCAGTTCCTGCATGGCCAGCCCGATGGGCCGATTCCCTTCGATGCCGCGCCGCGCGCGGTGGACCGGAGCGCTGCCTGATGCCCTTGGTGTCCTCGATCCGCTCGCTGGGGCGCGCCGGGCTGTTCTCGCTGACCGTGCTGCGCGGCTCGCTGCCGACCCGTGACTTCTTCGCCGAGCTGACCCGCGAGATCTACAAGGTCGGCGCGCGCTCGTTGCCGATCATTGCGGTGGGCGGCGCCTTCGTCGGCCTGGTGCTGACCTTGCAGGGCTACCGCACGCTGACCACCTACGGCGCCGCCGACGCGCTGTCCACATTGCTGGGGCTGTCGCTATACCGCGAACTGGCACCGGTGCTGACCGCCTTGCTGTTCATCGGCCGGGCCGGCAGCTCCATCGCCGCCGAGCTGGGACTGATGCGCGCCACCGACCAGATCAAGGCGCTGGAGCTGATGGCGATCGACCCGGTCGCCAAGGCCGTGGCGCCGCGCTTCTGGGCCGCCGTGCTGACCGTGCCGTTGCTGACCGGGGTGTTCGTTTCGCTGGCGATCAGCGGTGGCTATTTCGAAGCCGTGCACGTGCTCGGCATCGACAACGGCACGTTCTGGTCAGGCCTGCGTGGCAGCGTCGACCTGTGGGACGACTTCGGCGTGGCAATGCTGAAGTCGGCCATCTTCGGCGGCACCGCGGCGCTGGTCGCCGCCTATGTCGGCTTCCATGCCGAACCCACCATCGAGGGCACCTCGGTGGCGACCACCCGCGCGGTGGTGAACGCCTCCCTGCTGGTGCTGATGTTCAATTTCGTCCTGTCCGCGATGCTGTTCCAGTGAGCGCGGCCAGGACCCCGACCCGGTAAAGAACTGCCATGGCCATGCGTGGACCCAGACTCGAATTCGCTGTCGGTGCCTTCCTGGTACTGACGCTGGCATCGCTGCTTGTGCTGGCGGTCGCCTCGACCAACCAGCGCTGGGGCGTCGGCGGCGGCGAGTACGCGCTCATCGCGCGCTTCACCCAGATCGGCCAGTTGCGGCCGCAGGCGCCGGTGCGCATCGGCGGCGTCAACGTCGGCCGCGTCTCGGACATCACCCTGGACACCAAGACCTTCGAGTCGGTGGTGACCCTGAAGCTGGACGAGCGCTACAAGGATCTGCCGGCCGACACCTCCGCCGGCATCTTCACCAGCGGCCTGCTGGGCGAGAGCTACATCGGCCTGCAGCCGGGTGGCGATCCGCAAGTGCTCAAGCCCGGCGAGGAAATCGCCTTCACCCAGCCGGCAGTCGACCTGCTGCAACTGGTCGGCAAATACATGTTCAGCGGCGGCGCCGGCGACAAGGCCGCGCCAGCCGATACTCCCCCCTCCACGGAACCGCAACCATGAAGACCCGTCTGCTCCCGGCCGCGCTGGCCGCCGCCCTGCTGTTGGGCGTTCCCGCCGTTTCGTTCGCGCAGGCCGCGCCGGCCGCGTCCGCGCCGGCCGCCGGCTCGGCGACGCGCACGGTGATCGACAGCAGCAGCCGCATCCTGTCCACGCTGCAGCAACGTCGCGCCGAGTTCCGCAAGGATCCGGTCGCGCTGCGCCAGTTCATCGACACTGAACTCAACAAAGCCTTCGATCGCGACTACGCCGCGCGCCTGGTGCTCGGCATCCACGGCCGCGGCGCTTCCGACGCCGACGTGAAACTATTCGCCGATGCGATGGCCGACAACCTGATGCAGCGTTACGGCACCGCCCTGCTCGCATTCGAGGGCAAGCCCACGTTCCGCGGCAAGTCCGAGACCACACTGCCCGGCAACCGCGGCGTCAAGGTCTCCACCGAGTTGCTGCGCCAGGGTGATGACCCGACTCCGGTCGACTACCTGATGCACAACGTCAACGGCCAGTGGAAGATCTTCGACGTCATGGTCGAGGGCATCTCCTACGTGCAGACGTTCAAGACCCAGTTCGACGCACCGCTGCGGCAAAAGAGCATCGCCCAGGTCGCCGCCGAGCTGCGCAGCGGCACTTTGCAGGCCGGCCAGCCGGCCGACGGCAAGGCCAGTGGCAAGTAACGCTGCGCCACGCCGCGACGGTGACGTGCTGGTGCTGGCCGGCCCGCTCGACCGCACGGCCGTCATCGCGCTATGGCCGCAACTGTCCGCGATGCTGGCAGGCGTGCACACGCTGGATCTGCGCGCTGTCGAGCAGATCGACAGCGCCGGCCTGGCACTGCTGGCCGAGCTGGTTGCACGTCTGGGGGCCGGTGCTTCGCAGTCGCCGAGCCTGCTCGGCTCGCCGCCGGGCCTGGCCGAACTGACGGCCGCCTATCGCCTCACGCCCCAATTGGATTTCCAGGCGACCCTACCGCCTGCGGTGAACTGACATGAACGTCTTCCGCTTCCCCCTGCTCGTCGTTGTCGCTTTGCTGGCCGCCTGCGCCAGCCAGGCGCCGAAGACTGTACCCGCCGCACCCGCGGTGGTCGCGGCGCCGGCTATCGCCACGACGCCAGCACCGGCACCCGTCGCTGCGGTCGAGGCCGATTCGAGCCCAGCCGCCAATGCCGCCGCGCCCACCACGGCCACGGCCACGGCAGAGCCTGGCACGCCCGCCACGGCCAGCGCACCGACTGCGGCCGAAGACGACTTCGCCGCCCTGTACGGTGGCCCGGCGCCGACCGCACAGGATCCGATCGCCGCGGGCACCGGCGTGCAACCGGTGGTCTATGACCCGTGGGAGCGCTACAACCGCGCCATGCACAGCTTCAACATGGCGGTCGACCGTGCCGTCGCGCGGCCGCTCGCCACCGCCTATGCCAACGTCACCCCGCAACCAGTGCGGCTGGGCGTGACCAACTTCTTCGACAACCTGCGTTCGCCGGTGACGATGGTCAACCAGTTGCTGCAAGGCCACCCGGTGCACGCGCTACAGACGCTGGGTCGGTTCGTGATGAATTCCACGCTGGGCATCGGCGGCCTGATGGACCCGGCCAGCGCGGCGAAAATCCCGCGCCGCAGCGAAGACTTCGGCCAGACCCTGGGTGTCTGGGGCTGGCGCAACTCGCGCTTCTTCGAGCTGCCTTTGTTCGGCCCGCGGACCGTGCGCGACACCTTCGGCCTGGCCGGCGACATTCCGCTGTCGCCGCTGCGCCAGGTCGAGAGCGACAAGTGGCGCATCGGCCTGCAGGGCCTGCAGCTGGTCGATACCCGCGCGCAGCTGCTGGCACTGGATTCCTTGCGCGACGAAGCGGTCGACGAATACGCGCTGACCCGCGACGCCTGGCTGCAACGCCGCAACTACCAGATCCAGCGCGACCTGCGCCATCGCCGTGGGCAGGGCGACGATGTGCCCGATTACCTGAAGGACGAGAAGGACACCACGGTGCCGGTGGATGCCATGCCGATGCCCGACTTCAACAACTGACGGCGATCCTCCTGCTTGCCGCTTGAACGAGAAAGGCCCGGGATTGCTCCCGGGCCTTTCTCGTTGTCCCGCCGATCAGGCCGCCAGCGCGCGATCGATCGCCGCCAGCAGCGCCGGATCTTCCGGCGTGGTGGTCGGCGAGAAGCGCGCCACCACCTGGCCATCGCGGCCGATCAGGAACTTCTCGAAATTCCACAGCACCCCAGGCGCCGGATTGGTCGGGATGCCCTTGTCGGCGAGCCGCGCAAGCAGGCCGGCCGAGTCGCCTTGCGCCTCCGGTTGGGCGGCGATCAACGCGCGGTACAACGGATGCGTGTCCGTACCGGTCACTGCGATCTTGGAGAACATCGGGAAGCTGACGTCATAGGTCAGCTGGCAGAACTGCTGGATCTCCGCCTCGCTGCCGGGCTCCTGTCCAAGGAAATCATTGGCCGGGAAACCCAGCACTTCCAGGCCGGCGTTGCGCTTTTCGCGATAGAGCCTTTCCAGGCCTTCGTACTGCCCGGTCAGCCCACACTTGGAGGCGACGTTGACGACGAGCAGCACGTTGCCGGCATGGTCGCCCAGGCTGGCGGCCTGGCCTTCGATGGTCTTGAGGGGGATGTCCTGAAGGGAAGACGACACGGCAAAACTCCGCAGTAGTGGAGGAACTACCCAAGGATAACGCCGAGGCGGCGTCAGGATTCGCCGTCCTCGTCGCCTTCTTCGTTCGAAGCGCCCAGCGTATCCAAGGCCGCGTCCTCAAGCAGCAACTTCGGGTCGTCCGTCGACAACGATTCCACCCCGCGCAGCCGCCGCTCGATGGTGCGCGTCTTGCGGCTGGCCTCGCCGAGACTCTTGCCGACCGTGTTGATCTGCTTTTCGGCCTTTTCCAGGATGCCGGCGAACTTGCCGAACTCGCTCTTCACCGCGCCCAGCACGCCCCATACCTCGCTGGAACGCTTCTCGATGGCCAGCGTGCGGAAGCCCATCTGCAAACTGTTGAGCAAGGCCGTCACCGTGGTCGGCCCGGCGATGACGACGCGATGCTCGCGCTGCAGCAGGTCGACCAGCCCAGGCCGGCGGAGGGTTTCGGCGTACAGGCCTTCGGTAGGCAGGAACATCACCGCGAAGTCCGTCGTATGCGGCGGCACGATGTATTTGTCGCCGATCGACTTGGCCTGCACACGGATCGCACGCTCCAGCTGCGCGCCCATTGCCAGCACCAGTTCCTGGTCGCCCTGCTCCTGCGCGTCGACCAGGCGTTCGTAGTCCTCGCGCGGAAACTTGGAATCGATCGGCAGCCAGACCGGCACGTCGTCGTGGCCGCGTCCCGGCAGCCGCACCGCGAAGTCGACCATCTCGCCGCTGTCCGGCTGCACGCGCACGCCGCGCGCGTACTGGTCCTGGGTCAGGGTCTGCTCGAGGATGTTGTCCAACTGGACTTCGCCCCAGCCGCCCCGGTTCTTGACGTTGGTCAGCACACGCTTGAGGTCGCCGACGCCGGTGGCCAGTTGCTGCATTTCGCCCAGGCCACGCTGGACCTGTTCCAGACGCTCGGACACCAGCTTGAACGAGGCATCCAGGCGGGTATTCAAGGTGGTCTGCAGCTTTTCATCGACCGTGTTGCGCATCTGTTCCAGTTTGGCGGCGTTGTCCGCCTGCAGGGCGAGCAACTGCTGCTCCAGCGTGGCGCGCATTTCACCGATGCGCTGCTCGTTACGCTGGGTGAGTTCGGTCAGACGCTGGCCCAACTGCTCGCCCAGGCGCTGTTGCGATTCGCCGTTTTCCAGCCGCCCCTTGCGCGCATCTTCGACCAGCGCCTGCCGCAACGCCTGCAGCTGCGCATCGGTGCGGGCGGTGAACTCGCCCAGCTGCTGGCCGAAGGCGAGGATGCGCGCATCCTGCAGCTGGCCGAACTGATCCAGCTGCCCGCGCAGCTCGCTCAGCCGCAACGCCTGCAGTTCGGCGCCGCGCTGTTGCGCCTGGCCACCTTCCTCGCGGGCACGCCGCGCATCTTCGCCCAAGGCCTCGCGCAGCAGGTCCAGGCGTTGGTCGGTGCGCGTGGACAGCTCGGTCAATTGGCGCGCAAAGCTTTCCAGCCGGGCATCCTGCTGGCGCGATGCACCCTCCAGCTGTTCACGCAGCTCGGCCCGGCCCTGGCGTTGTTCTTCTCGCAACAATTGCTCCAGCCCACCGGCGGCGCCACGCCGCAGCAGCAGGACCACCTGCAACACGACCACCAGGCAGACCAGGCCGGCCAGAACGAGGATTTCAGTAGACATGCGCGCAGTGTATCCGGCCCCGTCTCATCCGCTGCGTCGGCCTCGCAAGCTGCCGGGTCCCGTCTGCGGGTGTCTTGAAGACTCGCCTTGAGCCGTGACGCTGGCCGACAATGGCGATCTTTGCACCGGGTCTTCAGTCGTCATGCCGTGGATGGGCCTCCAGGATGTGTGGACTTTCGTCATCGCCGTGCTGGTCTTCCTGGCGTTGCCAGGTCCGGGCACGTTCACCCTGCTGACCGCGACCGGCCGCGGCGGCATCCGCGGCGGCTATACCGCGCTGGCAGGCCTGCTGCTCGGCGACCAGCTGCTGATGTGGTTGGCAGTGGCCGGGGTGGCGGCGCTGCTGCAGGCCAATCCGGTGCTGTTCCGCGGCGTGCAATACCTGGGCGCGGCCTATCTCGTCTGGGTCGGGTTCAATCTGTTGTTGAACGCGCATCGCAACGGCACCGCGACGATCCATCTGCGTCCGGGACACTATTTCAGGCAAGGCGTGCTGGTCACCCTGCTCAATCCCAAGGCGATCGTGTTCTACATGGCGTTCTTCCCGCTCTTCATCGATCCGGCGCGCCACCAGGGGCTGGCGACCTTCGCGACGATGGCGGCGCTGATCGCGCTGCTGGGCGTGGCTTATTGTTCGTTGCTGATCCTGGTCGGCCACACGCTGGCGCGGCGGGTCGGCCAGCATCCGCGCATCGGCGCCTGGCTGCGACGCATCGCTGGCGTGTGCCTGGTCGGGTTCGGCCTGCGCCTCGGCCTCGGTTGAGCGGCGCGCGGCCTGGGTGCCGGGTGCTGAGGGCGGACACCGGAACTGAAAAAGTTGGGGGGCCGTCCCCCACGAACGGCCCCCCGGTTGGACCGGGTATGCACCCGGGCCCGAACGTCTGCGGAACCCGGCATTGCCGTCGTTCCGCCTCAGCCAACAAGCGAGGTATGCCCCGGCCTGTCTTGCTGCTGTGCTGTGCTGTTGAATTCGCCCAGCCGTTGAGGGTTGAAACTGTAGGAAGTCCAAGCCGCGGCGGATATTCGAAGAATCCAAGCGTCGGGCCGACATCGGTCGAATAACCTTCCGCCGATGGAGCCCGCCAGCGCCGGATACTGGCGCTGGCGGTCCCCGCGCATCCCGCGCTGTCCACATCCCATCCTGGGTCCTTCAACACCGCACCGGATGCGGCCCACGTCATGGAGGCCGTACCCTAGGTGCTTCGTGCATCGCGACGGGCTCCCGTCGAACCATGGCGATGCGCAGGACCTATTCTCCACAGCTGCGGGGAATCACCCATGAGTCCCTGCACTTGAATGAGAAAAATCCTATATAGGTCGGCGGTCCGGGATGCGCGGCCGCCAGCGCCGGGCAGGACTTTGGGCCATGGCTTTGCTGCACCGCGTTCGGCGACACTCGGCGCTTCCGTTTCCGCATCCTCCTGAGGTCCGCATGCAGTCCTGGCTCCGGCGCAAGTCCATCGATCTGGTCACCGTCCACGAAGAAGGGCGGCGGCTGATCCCGTCGCTGAGCTGGCCGCACTTGATCGCCCTGGGCGTGGGCGCCATTGTCGGCACCGGCATCTACACCCTGATCGGTGTCGGCGCCGACAAGGCCGGCCCGGCCGTGCTGCTGTCGTTCGTGGTGGCCGGCATCGTCTGTGCCTGCGCGGCCCTGGCCTACGCGGAAATGGCGACGATGATGCCGGCTGCCGGCAGCGCCTATACCTACAGTTATGCGGCGCTCGGCGAGACCCTCGCCTGGGTGGTGGGCTGGAGCCTGATCCTGGAGTACTCGCTGGTCGTCAGTACCGTGGCGGTGGGCTGGTCGGGCTACTTCGTCGGCTTCCTGCACTGGGTCCAGCAACAGACCGGGTGGAACGTGAGCTTGCCCGCGGCGCTCGCCGCAGGCCCGCATGCCGGCGGCATCATCAACCTGCCCGCGGTGGTCATCACCTTCCTGGTCGCCGGCGCGCTGATCGCCGGCACCCGCGAAAGCGCAACCATCAATGCCGTGCTGGTGGTGATCAAGCTGATCGCACTGGGGATCTTCGTCGCGATCGCGCTGCCGGCGTTCAACATGGAGAACCTGCAGCCGTTCATGCCGTATGGCTTCCCCAAGTCGATGGGGCCGGATGGCGTTGAGCGCGGGGTGATGGCGGCGGCAGCAATCATCTTTTTCGCCTTCTACGGTTTCGACGCGATCTCCACGGCCGCCGAAGAAACCAAGAACCCCGGCCGCGACCTGTCGATCGGCATCGTCGGCTCGATGATCGGCTGCACGCTGATCTACGTGCTGGTGGCCCTGGCCGCGGTCGGCGCGATGAATTTCGCAGTCTTCGGCAAGAGTGCCGAGCCGCTCGCGCTGATCATGCGTGAACTCGGCCATGGCACCGCTGCCCTGGTGATCGGCATCGTCGCCATCATTGCGCTGCCAACCGTGTTGCTGGCCTTCTTCTATGGCCAGAGCCGCATCTTCTTCGTGATGTCGCGCGACGGCCTTTTGCCGCGCGGACTATCCAAGGTCAACCAGCGCACCGGCACGCCGGTGACGATCACCCTGTTCACCGCGGTGCTGGTCGCCGCCCTCGCCGGCGTGGCGCGGTTGGACGAGATCGCCGCGCTGGCCAACGCCGGTACGCTGGCCGCATTCACCGCGGTGGCTGCCTGCCTGCTGGTGCTGCGCAAGCGCGAACCGAACCGCGAACGCAAGTTCCGCACGCCGCTGGCCTGGGTCGTGGGACCGTTGGCGATCGTCGGCTGCCTGTACCTGTTCTGGAGCCTGCCCAGCCGCACCCAGCTGTGGTTCACCGCCTGGAACGTGTTCGGCCTGGTCGTGTACGTGGCCTACAGCCGCCGCAACAGCTTGCTGGGCCGACGCGGCTGAGCGGCCGGCGCCGGCACCGCGTTCGCGCGAGGCCGGCGCTTGATTGATTCGCGAACTTTCAGGGCTTGGCGCCGCCGGCCTGTGCAGCGGCATAGTCCTGTGCCTGCCGCATCACCCGCATCACGTTGCCGCCCCAGATATCGGCGATCTGCTGTTCGTTGTAGCCCCGCCGCAACAGCCAGGCGGTGATCTTCGGCAGCTGGCTCACGTCTTCCATGCCCTGCACGCCGCCGCCGCCGTCCCAGTCCATGCCGATGCCGGTGTGCTCGGGCCCGGCCACTTCCAGAATGTGCCCCAGGTGGACGAGGAAGTCGTCGAGCGTGGCCTGCTTCAACGGATACTTGGCGTCGAGCTCCTTGAGCGCGCGCCCATAGGCCTCCGACTGCGCCATGCTCATCGCGTCGAACTCGCCGAAACGTGCTTCCAGCGCCTTCTCCGCTTCGATGCGCTGCTTGGACTTGGGCACATCGATCAGGTAGCCGCCATAAGCATTGACCTGGATCACCCCGCCCTTGGCCGCGAGCTTGCGCAGACGCTCATCGTCGATGTTGCGCGGATGGTCATGGATGGCACGCGCACCGCTGTGCGACAGCACGAACGGCACCTTCGACGCTTCCAGCAGATCGTCGAACACCGCATCCGAAGAATGCGACTGGTCGAGCAGAATGCCGAGCCGGTTCGCTTCAGCGACCAGCTGCCGGCCCGCCGGGCTCAAACCCTGCCATTCGGCGCCCTTCGGATCGGTGGCCGAATCGGCGAACTCGTTGTTGAGGAAGTGGGCCAGGCTGACCATGCGCAGGCCGGCCTGCTGATAGAAGCTCAGCAGGCTCGGGTCGGCGACCAGCGGGCTGGCGTTCTCCATGCTGATGAAGACCACCCGCTTGCCTGCGGCCTTGATCCGCTTCGCGTCTTCCGGGGTCAGTGCCAGGCCGAACCGGTCCGGGTGCGCGGCGACCATTTCGCGGATCTCCAGCAGGCGCTCCAGCCCGGCATCGCGATCGTGCAGGTGCGCAGCGGCGCTGCGATCGCCCTGGCCGGTGTAGATCGCCCAGAAGCCACCGTCCAGCGCGCCTTCGACCATGCGCGGGTAATCCACCTGCGAGACCGCGCTGCCAGCGTGGCGCTGCAGGATGTCGAAGCCGGCGCGCGGCAGATTGGCCGGCGTGTCCAGGTGCGTGTCCAACGTCAGCAGACGCTGCTGCAGCGCCTGCGCCTGGGACAGCTCAGCGGCGCTGAATTCGATCGCGCCGGCCGTTCCCGGCCAGGTGATGGCAAGGCAGACCAGCAACGGCAACACGGCAGGCTTCATCGATCGGTCCCAGGCGGAAGGAGCCCCGGACCTTAGCGCCGCTTCGGCACGGCGAACAGTGACCTCAGTCCAGGACGCGGCAGAACACTGCCTTGAGATAGCGCGATTCCTGCACGTGCGCCATGAAGGGATGGTCCGGGCCGGCGCCCGACACCTTGAGGATCTGGATCGTGCGCCCGGAGAAATACGAGGCGCGCCGCAACATGTCGAGGAACTCCTGCTCCGAGACCAGCCCGGTGCAGGAGAACGTCGCGAACAGGCCGCCCGGCTTCACCACCCCCAGCGCCAGCTTGTTCATGTCCAGATACTTCTTCAGCGCGGTGATCACCTGGTCGCGATCGCGGGTCATCTTGGCTGGATCCAGGATCACCACGTCGTACTGGTCGCCGCGATTGGCGGCCTCGCGCAACCACGGGAAGATATCGGCCTGCACGAATTTCGGCTTGGCGTGGTTGAGGCGGGCGTTGCCCTTGGCGATCTGGATGACGTCCTCGTCGATGTCCACGCCCAACACTTCGCTGGCGCCGCGCGCGGCCGCGTAGACCGCAAAGCCGCCGGTGTTGCAGCACAAATCGAGCACCGTCTTGCCGGCCACGTGCTGGCTCAGCCACTGCCGGTTCTCGCGCTGATCGGCGAAGAAACCGGTCTTGTGCGCACCGGCGGGATCGGCGCGGAACTTCACGCCGTGCTCGCTGATCACCGCCGCTTCGGTGCCCGCGGTGTTGTGGAAATCGAAACTCTCCTGCTTCTGCACATGCTCGTCGGCGAAACTGTGGAAACGGCAGCCCGGGAACTGTTCGCGCAGCGCCGCATAGATCCACTCGCGGTGGCGGAACATGCCGGCGGCGAAGAACTCCACCACCACCAGGTCGCCGTAGCGGTCCACCACCAGGCCGGACAGGCCGTCGCCCTCGCTGTGCACGACGCGCCAGGCGTCGGTCACCGCATCCAGGTCGAGCACCTCGCGCCGCAGCGAGACTGCCTCGGCGATCTTGCGCGAGAACCAGCCTTGGTCCACCGGCACGTCCTGGCCGGTTTCCAGGATCCGCACCGCAATGCGCGAGTGGCCGTTGTAGAAGCCGCGGCCGATCCATTCCCCATCCACCCCGACTACATCGACGATCGTGCCCGGCTTGGGTCGCACGACGGGCTTTTCCACCAGCTTCTGGAAGATCCACGGGTGGCTGGAGCGCCACGCGTTCTTGAGGCGTACGACGGGATTAGGGGTATTCATCCGCCTATTGTACCGGCCCGTTTGACGGCTCCCCCAACCAACGCCAGAATGGCGGCAAGAAGGGGAGTAGCTCCCGACGTTGTCGCCGTCAATTCGAGCCCATGCCACGCGCAGCAGGCTCCGGTGCAACGGCAGCCGGTTTTCCGGCTGTGAGCGAGACCTTCGCCGCAATGGCGAAGGTCTGTCGTCCCCGGAACGACTCCGAGTACGACGTCTTGGCCATCCGGTCCAAGCGTCTTACTTTCTGAACAGGAGTCTCATGGAAACCATCGGCAATGTCTGGCTGTGGGGCGGTTTTGCGATCGTCGTCGCCGCCGCCCTACTCATCGACCTCGTGCTCATGCGGCACGGCGGCCCGCACAAAGTCACCTTCAAGGAAGCGCTGTGGTGGAGCATCGGCTGGGTCAGCCTGGCGCTGCTCTTCAATGGCGCCCTGTGGTGGTACCTGCACGAAACCGCGGGCCCAGTGCTGGCCAACCGCATTGGCCTGGAGTTCCTGACCGGCTACCTGGTCGAGAAGTCGCTGGCGGTCGACAACATCTTCGTGTTCCTGATGTTGATGACCTACTTCTCGGTACCCGAAGAACAACGCCAGCGCGTGCTGGTGATCGGCGTGCTCGGCGCGATCGTGCTGCGCGCGGTGATGATCTTCGCCGGTGCCGTACTGCTGACCAAGTTCCACTGGCTGCTCTACGTGTTCGGTGGCTTCCTGCTGCTGACCGGCGTGAAGATGTGGTTCTCCGCCGGCAAGGAGCCGGACCTGGAAGCCAATCCGGTGCTGCGCTGGATGCGCGGCCACCTGCGCCTGGACCCGCTGTACCACGGTAACGCGCTGAGCGTGGTCCGCGACGGCAAGCGTTGGTACACGCCGCTGTTCGTGGTGCTGATCCTGATCGCGGTCACCGACGTCATCTTCGCGGTGGACAGTATCCCGGCGATCTTCGCGATCACGACCGACCCCTTCATCGTGCTGACCTCGAACGTCTTCGCGGTACTGGGACTGCGCGCGATGTTCTTCCTGCTGGTCGGCATGGCCGACCGCTTCCATCTGCTGCCTTATGGCCTGGCCGTGGTGCTGGTGTTCATCGGCCTGAAAATGTTGGCCATCGACCTCATCAAACTGCCGGTGGTGGTGTCGCTGGGTGCCGTTGCGCTGATCATCGGTGCGACGGTGGTACTGAGCCTGATGCGTCCGCAGCGGCCCGCCAACCGCTGATCGCGCGCGGCCAGGCGCGCGGCGGGATTGTCCCGCCGCGCGCACCGCAGTCTCCCGCCACTGCCGGCCTTGCAAACGTCGGCAGCGGCGCCATTGGTGATTCATGGACAGGATCGAATCGACCACCGACGCGTCGGCGACAACCGAAGGCAACGCTCGCTTTGAGCGCGCGCGGGTATTGCGTGCCTTCAACATCAGCCTCGGCTTCGTGCTGTTGCTGACGGCGATATTCGCCGCCCAGGCCCACATCGACTGGCGGCCATGGGCCGTCGCCCCGCATCAGGCGGCCGGCCTGTGGGGCCTCCTGACCGCACCGCTGCTGCACGGCTCAGTGGAGCACCTGGCGGCCAACTCCTTTGCGCTGCTCATCCTGGGAACGCTCGCTGGCAGCGTCTATCCGCGCGCTACCGCCTGGTCGCTGCCGCTGTTGTGGGTCGGCTCCGGGCTGGGCGCATGGTGGCTGGGCGATGCCGGCACCCGTCATCTGGGCGCCAGCGGCGTCACCCATGGCTTGATGTTCCTGGTCTTCGTGCTCGGCCTGTTGCGGCGGGACCGCGCCGCGATCGCCGCCAGCATGATCGCGTTCCTGTTCTACGGCGGCATGCTGCTGACCATCCTGCCACGCGAACCCGGGGTGTCCTGGCAATCGCATATGGGCGGCGCGATCGCCGGCGTCATCGCGGCGATCGTGCTTCGCAAGCTGGATCCAATGCCGGCGCGCAAGCGCTATAGCTGGGAAGACGAGGACGAGTCGGCGACCCTGCAGGGCGAAGACGATGGCCTGGAGCCGCCGCGGCCGCGCGAGGTGCCCGTGCTGTGGCAGCCGCCCGAGCACGACCAGGGCGTGGTCGTCCGCTTCCGGCCGCGGCCGCCCGAACCGGAGTGATGCCGATCCCGGTTTGCACCCGGCCGCGGTAGCGCTTAGAACTGGCTGGCCCCGCTCGGTGGGCGCCGCCGGAAGCCCGTCATGCAACCGCAATTCAGCGTCTTCGCCCACGTGGGCAAGCCCGTGAATGAGGTCTATGAGGCCGTCGCCGATCCGGCGCAGCTGTCGCATTACTTCACGACCGGCGGCGCGCGCGGCCGGCTGGAGACCGGCGCGACGGTCTGGTGGGATTTCCATGATTTTCCTGGAGAGTTTCCCGTCGAAGTGATCGAAGCTGCGGCGCCGCACCGCATCGTGCTGCGCTGGGATTCGAACGAATCGGCCACCGATGGCGATCCCAAGCCCCGCACCACGGTGACGTTCGACTTCGCGCCGACCGAGGATGGCCGCACCCGCGTGGAAATCGCCGAGACCGGTTGGCGCGCCGACCAGGCCGGGCTGCAAGCGTCCTACGGCAACTGCATGGGCTGGTCGCAAATGCTGTGCGCGCTGAAGGCCTGGATGGAGCACAGCATCAACCTGCGCGAAGGCATGTACCTCTGACTACGGCGACAGCGTATCGACGGCGCGGCGGCCGATGGCCGGATCGTCGGTAAGGAAGCCATCGATGCCCAGCCGCAGATAAGCCTGGATCTCGGCTATCGAACCGCTCTCGTTGCGCAGTGCCGGATCGTCGCCGGCACGCAGCGCCGGCGGCAGGAATGCATTCTCCGGACGGAACGTATACGGACGCACCTTGAGGCCGGCCGCATGCGCATCGCCAAGCAAGGCAGTCGACGTGCCGAGCCGGCCCTGCGCGTCCAGTGGCAACAGGCTGCGGCTGTTCGGGCCGATCACCTCGGCATAAAGCGCGATCTCGTGCAGCCCCATGGGGGTCATCAGCGTCCGGTAATCGCGTGCCGGCTGCTCGCCCGGGACCGTTTCGTCATCGCTTCCCAAGAGTTGCAGCAACTCCACGTTCCTCCCGCGCGGCAGCCTGATGCGCAGGTAGCGCAGGCTGCCCGGCTCGAACGACTGGATCACCACCGGCGCGCTGCGCGTGTACGCGTGCGCCTGCAGGACGTTCGAGCAGGCGTTCTTCAACGGCCAGGCCGCGGTTGCGGAAATAGGCCGGATGCTTGAGCTCCGGCACCAGGCCGATGCTGCGGCCAGCGCTGGCCGCCATCGCGGCAGTGAAATCGACGATCTCGTCCAGCGTGACGATCTGGAACTGCCCGTCCCAGCGTGTGCCGCGCAGCTGCGGCAGCCGTTCGCGCGCCCGCAGCCGCTTGAGTTCGGCGACGGTGAAGTCTTCGGTGAACCAGCCTTCCACCCGCTGGCCATCGATCTCGCGCACTTTCCTGCGCGCGGCGAACTCCGGGTGCATCGCCACATCGGTCGTGGCGCCGATTTCGTTCTCGTGACGCGCCACCAAATGGCCATCGCGCGTCGGGACCAGGTCCGGCTCGATGGCGTCCGCGCCATCGGCGATGGCACGTGCGTAGGCCGCCAAGGTGTGTTCGGGGAAATGGGCGCTGGCGCCGCGGTGCGCATAGACCTGGACCGGAGCGCTGGCCTCGGCATGGATGCCAGACGAGAACATCGGCAAGGTCACCATCAGAGACAGAATCAGTCGGGTCAGCATAAGGCCTCGGCAAGCGCTTCCAGGTCCGGCCCGGCGCGGGATGGACGGCGAGCCCCTGCGCCGATAGCGATCGACGTTGCTCAGGCCAGTGGCAAACACTCATACCCGGAAGACTGGCGTTGCTCGATGACAGGCACAAGTCGCTTGCAGGTGCCCGCGGGAGTCGCTCGCCTATTGGCTACTTGCCGATGCAGAAGCTCGAGAAAATGCGACCCAGCAGATCATCGGCGGTCATACGTCCGGTGATTTCGCCCAGGCAATCGTGCGCCAGCCGAAGTTCTTCGGCCGCCAGTTCCAGATGCTCGTGCCGCAATTGCGTATGCGCCAGATCGGTGTGCTCGCTGGCCTGGACAATGGCCTCGACGTGCCGCGCGCGAGCGGAGAACTCGCCCTCCATGGATTCGCCGGCGTTCGTGCCGGCCAGCGCAGCCAGGCGCGCGTGCAGTTCTTCCAGACCAGCGCCGGTGGTAGCCGACACGGCGACCGCCGCTTCGTCCAGCACCGGCGCGGCGTCGAGCAAATCGCACTTGTTGAGGATCCACAGGCGTTGCGGCACGCCCACGATGTCGGCCGCCACGGCTTCATGTCCGGCCGCCGGATCGCGCGCGTCGACGACGATCAACGCCAGGTCCGCGCGCTGCAGTTCGGCGCGCGCACGGCGCATGCCTTCCCGCTCGATGGCGTCGCCGCCTTCGCGCAGGCCGGCGGTATCGACCAGCGTGAGTTCCAATCCATCGATGCGGATGGTCTCGCGCAAGGTATCGCGCGTAGTGCCCGCCACCTCGGTGACGATGGCGCGGTCGCTGCCGGCCAGCGCATTGAGCAGCGAACTTTTGCCCACATTCGGCGGACCGACCAGGACCGCGTGCAGCCCGTCGCGCAACTTGCGGCCACGTTCGGCATCGCGCAACAGGAACGAAAGTTGCGTGGCCACCTCTTCCAGGCCGGCACTGACCTGCGCGCCGCCCAGGGTATCCAGCGGTTCGTCGGCGAAATCGATCGCCGCCTCGACATGGATGCGCAACAGGGTGATCTGTTCGGCGACCGCTTCCACGCGCCGCGAGAAGACGCCGTCGAGCGAGCGGCGGGCCGCACGGGCCGCGCGCACGTCCGATGCCGCGATCAGGTCGGCGATGGCCTCGGCCTGCGCCAGGTCGAGTTTGCCGTTGAGAAAAGCGCGCTCACTGAATTCGCCCGGCCGGGCCTGCCGGGCTCCCAGCGCGATGCAGCGCGCCAGCAGCTGGCGCAGCGCGACCGGGCTGCCATGGCCTTGCAGCTCCAGCACCGCTTCGCCGGTAAAACTGCGCGGTCCGGGAAACCACAGGGCCAGCCCATCGTCGATCGTCTCACCGGCGGCGCCGAGGAAACGCGCGTAGTGGGCATGGCGCGGACGTAGCGATGGCAGCCCCAGGCCTGCCGCGATATCCGTCACGCGCGGCCCCGACAGCCGCAGCACGCCGACGCCACCGGCCCCGGCGGCGGTCGCGATCGCGACGATGGTGTCCTGGTGGTTCATCTGCGGAAGATCGGGGAAAGGCGGAAAGTGTAAGCCCGGATGGCACAAGGCCCGCTTGAGGCGGGCCTTGTGGTCGATCAGTTTTCCTGGACGTTCTTCTGGATGATCTTGCTCGGCGATTCACCGTGCTGCTTGATCATCCACCACTGGATCAGCAGGCCCAGGCCACCGTTGACGACCCAGTACAACACCAGGCCCGACGGCATGAAGGCCATCATGACGCCGAACACCAGCGGCATGAACTGCATCATCTTGGCCTGCACCGGATCCATGCCGGGGGTCGGCGTCAGCTTCTGCGTGAACCACATGATGGCCATGTTGATCAGCGGCAGGATGAAGTAAGGATCGCGCGCGGTCAGATCCTGGATCCAGCCCAGCCAGGGCGCCTGGCGCAGTTCGACCGACTCCACCAGCACCCAGTACAGCGCGAAGAACACCGGCATCTGGATGAGGATCGGCAGACAGCCGCCCATCGGATTGATCTTCTCCTTCTTGTACAACTCCATCATCGCCTGCTGGTACTTCTGGCGATCGTCGCCGTAGCGCTCCTTGAGCTGCTGCAGGCGCGGCTGGAACTTGCGCATCTTGGCGCCGGACTTGTACTGGGTCGCCGACAACGGATACATCGCCAGGCGCAGCAGCACGACCAGGCCGATGATCGACCAGCCCCAGTTGCCCAACAGGCTGTGCAGATGGCTCAGCACCCAGAACAGGCCCTGGCCGATGATCGCCATGAGCGAGAAGCGGCTGTAGTCGACGACGCGATCCAGGCCCTTCACGTCTTCCTTGGCGATCTGGCTGACCAGCTTCGGCCCCACCCACAGGCGCGCCTCGGTGCTGGCTTTCTGCCCCGGTCCGACGGTAAAGCCGGGGCCGCGCAGCTCGAGCACGTCGGCACCACCGTCCTGGGACAGTTTCAGCAGCGCGCTGTTGTCGGCCTGCGGGATCCAGCCGGTGAAGAACTGATGCTGCAGCATGGCGATCCAGCCGCCCTTGATGACGGTGTCGACGCTGCCGTCCTTCAGGTAGTCCTGGAACGCCCGGCGCTCATAGCTGCCCTCGGTAGTGAACCAGGTCGCGCCGTTGAAGCTCAAGCTGTCCGGATTCATCATGCTGCGGCTGAGGATCGTCGGCACGCGGCTGAGCTTGCGGTAGACGTAGCCACTCCAGGTGCCGCTGCCGGTGTTGCTGACCTCGTCCCGCACCTGGATCGCGTAGCGACCGCGCTCCACGGTGAAGACGCGGCGGATGGTCACCCCTTCCGGGCTGGTCCACACGAACGGCACTTCCAGCTTGTCCTGGCCCTTGGCCAGCGCGAATTCGCGCGCCTCCTGCTCGGGGCGGAAGCCGCCGTTACCCGGCACGGGCGAACCCTTGTCGCTGGCCCAACCGCTGATGGCGCTATAGGGATGCGCCGGATCCTCGGTCAGCAGCCTGACCGGCGGCGCATCCGGCTGCTTGGTCTGCGGGAACTGCAGCAACTCGGCGTCGAGCACGCTGCGGCCATCCAGCTTCAGGCGCAGGACGTCGGTAGTGATGGTGATGACGGGCGCGGCGGCAACGGGAGCGGCGGTCGCGGTCGCCTGCGTCTGGGCGGTCGCTGCGCCAGGGATGACTGCTTCCGGGACGGCACCGCCGTCGGAGCTCGGTACCGCCTGCGCGGTCGCCACCTCGGGAGCCGGCGGCGCAGCCTTCTCCCGCCCCCACTCCATCCATAGCAGGGCGGCAACCATCAGCCAGGCGAGAAACAGGAAAACGCGGGTCTGGTTCATCAGGCAGCAACTCGGCTCAGTCGGAACTACGTTCCGGCTCGGTCAGTGGGATGGGTGAAGTGTCGGCGACGGGCGGCGGCATTGTGACCTCGGCAGCAGGCAGGGGCAACGCGCCAGCACGGCGCAGCACTCTTTGGAATGCCGCGCGGATGGCTTCGTTGTCGGCGCTTGCGGCCGCCGAGCGGGCGACCACGACATAGTCTCCGCTTGCCAGCTCAGGCAACAGATGTCGGAAGGTGTCGCGAAGGACGCGCTTGATCCGGTTGCGCACGACGGCGCGGCGGTCGACCTTGCGCGAGACGGCCATGCCCAACCGGGCCGGCCCTTCATGCTTGCGCCAGTGCAGGGTCATCAGCGGCTCCGAGCAACGACGGCTCTGGTCGAAGACAACCGCATATTCCGCGCGCGTGCGAACCCGCGCAGAGCGAGGGAATCGCCTGCGCGGGTCGGAGTCGTTCACGATCGGGATTGCCAGGGCCGCATTCAGCGGCGCGGCAATCAAGCGCTCAGGCGCTTGCGGCCCTTGGCGCGGCGACGGGCCAGCACCTTGCGGCCGTCGGCCGTCTTCATGCGGGCACGGAAACCGTGGTCGCGCTTGCGCTTGAGGTTGCTGGGCTGGAAGGTGCGCTTGGTGGCCATTGGGGCCTCTGTAGGTAAAGGGGTACGAAGAACCGGAAATTCTAATGAGGTCGGGTACTTCCGGTCAAGTGAAGCGGTGGGGCCGAGCGGCACGGCCGATCGCTGCCTGTGGATGTGTCTGTGAATAAATATGGGAAAAGACAGGTCCGGGTGGTAGTCTGGCCCATCCGTTTCTTGCCTCCCGTGTCGATGCGCGGCGCTGTTTTGCGCCTGTCGACCGGCCAATGATGAATACACTTTGATGGATGCTTGGCCCCGTTGCCTGGAACGCCTCGAAGCGGAATTTCCGCCCGAAGACGTCCATACCTGGTTGAAACCCCTGCAGGCGGACCAGCGCGCCGACAGCCTCGTGCTGTACGCCCCGAACGCCTTCATCGTCGAGCAGGTGCGCGAGCGCTACCTGGTCCGGATTCGCGAACTGCTCGCCCATTACGTCGGCAACGGCGAAGTCGCCTTGGCGGTGGGTTCGCGGCCCAAGCCGGTCGAGCCGGCACCGCCCGCGTCCGCGTTCGCCGCCGAGCCGTCCGCCCCGATCACGGTCGTGCCGTTCGCCGGCAACCTCGACTCGCATTACACGTTCGACAACTTCGTCGAAGGCCGCAGCAACCAGCTCGGCCGCGCCGCGGCGCTGCAGGCGGCGCAGAAGCCTGGCGATCGTGCCCACAACCCGTTGCTGCTCTACGGCAGCACCGGCCTGGGCAAGACCCACCTGATGTTCGCTGCCGGCAACGCGATGCGGCAGGCCAATCCGAGCGCCAAGGTCATGTACCTGCGTTCGGAACAGTTCTTCAGCGCAATGATCCGGGCGCTGCAGGACAAGGCGATGGACCAGTTCAAGCGTCAGTTCCAGCAGATCGACGCGCTGCTCATCGACGACATCCAGTTCTTCGCCGGCAAGGACCGCACCCAGGAAGAGTTCTTCCACACCTTCAACGCGCTGTTCGACGGCCGCCAGCAGATCATCCTGACCTGCGATCGGTATCCGCGCGAGGTCGAGGGCCTGGAGCCGCGTCTCAAGTCCCGCCTTGCGTGGGGCTTGTCGGTGGCGATCGATCCGCCCGACTTCGAGACGCGCGCGGCCATCGTGCTTGCCAAGGCGCGCGAGCGCGGCGCGGATATTCCCGATGACGTCGCGTTCCTGATCGCCAAGAAGATGCGCTCGAACGTGCGCGACCTGGAAGGCGCGCTCAACACCCTGGCCGCTCGCGCGAACTTCACCGGGCGCGCGATCACCGTGGAGTTCGCGCAGGAAACCCTGCGAGACCTGCTGCGTGCCCAGCAGCAGGCGATCGGCATCCCCAACATTCAGAAGACCGTGGGCGATTACTACGGTCTGCAGATGAAGGACTTGCTGTCCAAGCGGCGGACCCGCTCGCTGGCTCGCCCGCGGCAGGTCGCCATGGCATTGGCCAAGGAGCTGACCGAGCACAGCCTGCCAGAGATCGGCGACGCTTTTGCCGGTCGCGACCACACCACCGTGCTGCATGCCTGCCGGCAGATCCGCAGCCTGATGGAGACCGACGGCAAACTGCGCGAGGACTGGGACAAGCTCATTCGCAAGCTGAGCGAGTAAGGCCGCCGCCTGCCCGAGCACGCGTGCACAATTCAGTGCATGATCTGCGCGCAAGAGCGGGAGAATCTGTGGATAAAAAAGGGCCGCTCCGGCGGTCGAAAGTTGTCCACAGGTTTTCCCCTCAGGACAGGGGCAGTAATCCCAAGGGTTTCGGCCCTATAAAACCCTTTTTGATCAAAGCGTTAGGGTAGTTTTCCGCGAAAATCGCGCCTACCATCACCACCAAGCTTTTGATTTATTCCACATCTTTTAAAAGCATAGGGGCACGGAACCACATGCGTTTCACACTGCAGCGCGAAGCCTTTCTCAAACCGTTGGCCCAGGTGGTCAATGTGGTTGAACGCCGTCAGACACTGCCGGTTCTGGCCAATTTCCTGGTCCAGGTACAGGACGGCCAGCTGTCGCTGACCGGTACGGATCTGGAAGTCGAGATGATTTCGCGCATCGCGGTCGAAGAGGCCCAGGATGGCGAAACCACGATTCCGGCCCGCAAGCTTTTCGAGATCGTGCGTGCCCTGCCCGACGGCAGCCGTGTCACGGTGTCGCAGTCCGGCGAGAAAGTGACCGTCCAGGCCGGCCGTAGCCGTTTCACGCTCGCCACGTTGCCGGCGAACGATTTCCCGTCCGTGGATGAGGTCGAAGCCACTGAACGCGTTGCGATTCCGGAAGCGGGCTTGAAGGAACTGATTGAGCGCACTGCTTTCGCCATGGCGCAGCAAGACGTCCGCTATTACCTCAATGGCCTGCTGTTCGATCTACGCGATTCCACCTTGCGTTGTGTCGCCACCGACGGCCATCGCCTGGCACTGTGTGAAACGGCGCTGGAGTCTGGTAGCACCACCAAGCGTCAGATCATCGTGCCGCGCAAGGGCGTGACCGAGTTGCAGCGCCTGCTCGAGGGCGGTGACCGCCAGGTCGAGCTGGAAGTGGGTCGTAGCCACGTGCGGATGAAGCGTGACGATGTGACTTTCACCTCGAAGCTGATCGACGGTCGTTTCCCGGACTACGAGGCGGTGATCCCGATCGGCGCAGACCGCGAAGTCCGCGTGGACCGTGAGGCGCTGCGGGCCTCGCTGCAGCGTGCTGCGATCCTGTCGAACGAGAAGTATCGCGGCGTCCGTGTCGAGGTCTCGCCCGGGCAGTTGAAGATCAGTGCGCACAACCCGGAGCAGGAAGAGGCCCAGGAAGAAATCGAGGCCGACACAAAGGTTTCCGACCTCGCCATCGGCTTCAACGTGAACTACCTGTTGGACGCTTTGTCTGCGCTGCGAGACGAGCACATCGTGATTCAGCTGCGCGATGCGAATTCTTCCGCGCTGGTCCGTGAGGCTGCGAACGAGAAGTCGCGACACGTGGTGATGCCGCTGCGTCTTTGATCGTGTGTTTCACGTGGAACAGGAGCCCGGTGCGTCGCGCCGGGCTTTTTCGTTTTTTAGACTCTGGAAGGCGTTTCCTACCAGCTTTAGATACTTAAATACTTAAGCGCTTGGTAGTGATGGTAGAGCCGTTTTCCGTGGATTCTATGCTTATCTGTTTGATTTGAAATGGTATTTGAGACTTGAAACCCCTGGGGTTCAGGACCCTTAGCCTGTGGATGGCCTGGGGATCGTATTGCCAGGGTTGCCTCGCACCTGAGTAATCCCCACGTTATCCACAAGTCGTGGCCGGCAGGATGAATGCGCTTCGCGCTATGCTGCCGCCGCACCAGACGCTCCGAGTGCGGCAAAACATCCTATGCAGATCAGTCGCCTCGTCCTCCGCCGTTTCCGTCGTTTCGAACAGGTGGAATGGACCCCCGCCCCCGGCATCAATCTCCTGACCGGAGACAACGGGGCAGGAAAGACCAGCCTGTTGGAGGCATTGCACCTGATGGCCTACGGCCGCAGTTTTCGCGGACGGGTTCGCGATGGCCTCATCCAGGCCGGTGCAAGCGAACTGGAGGTGTTTGTCGAGTGGACCGAGCGAGGCGCCGCCACCGATCGCCGGCGCAGGGCCGGTCTGCAGCACAGTGGCCAGCAATGGCGCGGCCGCCTGGACGGCGAGGACGTCCAGCAACTGGGAAATCTTTGCGCTGCTCTGGCGGTGGTGACTTTCGAGCCTGGCAGCCATGCCTTGATCAGCGGCGGTGGCGAGTCCCGCCGTCGTTTCGCGGATTGGGCGTTGTTCCACGTGGAACCGGACTTTCTCGGCCTTTGGCGGCGCTATTCCCGGGCGTTGAAACAGCGCAACGTGCTGTTGAAGCAGGGAGCTGCCGCCTTCCTGCTGGACGCCTGGGATCGGGAGCTTGCTGAGACGGGCGAAGTGCTGACGTCCCGTCGCAGCCTCTATCTGGAGCGCTTGCAGGAGCGGGCCGGACCACTAGCCGCGAGTATTGCCCCGACGTTGGCACTGATTGGGCTGGACTTCTCGCCGGGCTGGCGCCGGCAGGAACTTTCCCTGGCGGATGCACTACTGCTGGCGCGGGAACGTGATCGCCAGTACGGCTACACCTCGGTGGGGCCGCATCGGGCGGATTGGCGCCCGGTCTTTGCCACGCTGGAGGGGGTTCACGTGCTTTCCAGGGGCCAGGCCAAGCTCACGGCCCTGGCCTGCCTGCTGGCGCAGGCAGAGGACTTTGCCGAGCGGCGCGGAGAGTGGCCGGTCATCGCGTTGGACGACCTGAGCTCGGAGTTGGACAGGAACCATCAGCGGCGGGTGCTGGATCGCCTCAGTGACGGCCCAGCGCAGGTATTGATCACCGCGACCGAGGCGCCACCTGGGCTGGCCGATCGGCAGATTTCCAAGTTCCACGTGGAACATGGGCTGCTGACAGTCCTCTAGCGCTCGACCGGCAGTCTCTTCCGGGGCAGGAGGGGCTCGGCTGCTATAATTAATCCGCTCTCACCTTTCATTTCCGGCGTGGCACGACCTGGTCGTTGCCACCCGCGCAGCGGAGCCTCTGCAAGCGCATGACCGAAGAACTAAACCCGACGCCGGCGACCGGCAACAACTACGACTCGAGCAAGATCACGGTCCTGCGTGGCCTGGAGGCGGTCCGCAAGCGTCCCGGCATGTATATCGGCGACGTCCATGACGGCACCGGTCTGCACCACATGGTGTTCGAGGTCGTCGACAACTCGGTCGACGAAGCACTGGCGGGGCATGCCGACGATATCGTGGTGAAAATCCACGTCGACGGCTCGGTCTCGGTCTCGGACAACGGCCGCGGCATTCCGGTGGACATCCACAAGGAAGAAGGCGTTTCGGCTGCGGAGGTGATCCTCACCGTGCTGCATGCCGGCGGCAAGTTCGACGACAACAGCTACAAGGTTTCCGGCGGCCTGCATGGCGTCGGTGTGTCGGTGGTCAATGCGCTGTCGGAGCACCTGTGGCTGGACATCTGGCGCGACGGCCACCACTACCAGCAGGAATACTCGCTGGGCGAGCCCTTGTATGCGCTCAAGCAGCTCGAGGTCTCGCAGAAGCGGGGTACCACGCTGCGCTTCAAGCCGGCAGTGGACATCTTCAGCGACGTCGAATTCCACTATGAAATCCTTGCGCGCCGCCTGCGCGAGCTGTCCTTCCTCAACACCGGCGTGCGCATCACCCTGATCGACGAGCGCGGCGAAGGCCGCCGCGACGATTTCCACTACGAAGGCGGCATCCGCAGTTTCGTGGAGCATCTGGCGCAGCTGAAGAACCCGCTGCATCCCAACGTCATCTCCGTCACTGGCGAAAGCAACGGCATCGTCGTCGATGTCGCCCTGCAGTGGACCGACGCCTACCAGGAGACGATGTACTGCTTCACCAACAACATCCCGCAGAAGGATGGCGGCACCCACCTGGCGGGTTTCCGCGCGGCCCTGACCCGCACGCTCAGCAACTACATCGAGCAGAACGGCATCGCCAAGCAGGCCAAGATCAGCCTGACCGGCGACGACATGCGCGAAGGCATGATCGCGGTGCTGTCGGTCAAGGTGCCGGACCCCAGCTTCTCGTCGCAGACCAAGGAAAAGCTGGTCAGTTCCGACGTCAAGCCGGCGGTGGAAGCCACGTTTGGTGCGCGCCTGGAGGAGTTCCTGCAGGAGAACCCCAACGAAGCCCGCGCCATCACCAGCAAGATCGTCGATGCCGCGCGTGCCCGTGAGGCCGCCCGCAAGGCGCGCGACCTGACCCGCCGCAAGGGCGCGCTGGATATCGCCGGCCTGCCGGGCAAGCTCGCCGACTGCCAGGAGAAGGATCCGGCGCTGTCGGAACTGTTCATCGTCGAGGGCGACTCGGCAGGTGGTTCGGCCAAGCAGGGGCGCAATCGCAAGAACCAGGCGGTGCTGCCGCTGCGCGGCAAGATCCTCAACGTGGAACGCGCCCGCTTCGACCGCATGCTCGCCAGCGCCGAAGTCGGCACGCTGATCACCGCGTTGGGCACCGGCATCGGCAAGGACGAATACAACCCGGACAAGCTGCGCTACCACCGCATCATCATCATGACCGACGCCGACGTGGACGGCTCGCACATCCGCACCCTGCTGCTGACGTTCTTCTACCGTCAGATGCCGGAGCTGATCGAGCGCGGCCACGTCTATATCGGCTTGCCGCCGTTGTACAAGCTCAAGCAGGGCAAGCAGGAGCTGTACCTCAAGGACGACGCTGCGCTCAACGTGTACCTGGCGAACAGCGCGGTCGAAGGTGCTTCGCTGGTGCCGGCGGCGGGCGAACCGGCCATCGAAGGCCTGGCGCTGGAGAAGCTGCTGATCGCCTATGCCTCTGCCAACGATGCGATCGCGCGCAATGCGCATCGCTACGATGCGAGGGTGCTGGAGGCGCTGATCGACTTCACGCCGCTGGACCTGGAACACCTGCGCAACGCCGGACCGGACGAAGGCCCCCGTGCGCTGGCCACGCGTCTCAACCAGGCCAGCCTGGGCACGCCGCGCTATTCGATCGAACTGCAGGAACCGAATGACCAGCGGCCTGCGGCGCTGCTGGTGACCCGCCGCCACATGGGCGAAGAGCTGATCCAGATCCTGCCGCTGTCTGCGTTCGAGACCGGCGAGCTGCGTCCGCTGCACGAAGCGGCCAAGCTGCTGCACGGGTTGGTGCGCGATGGCGCGCAGATCGTGCGTGGCAGCAAGGCGCAACCGATCGAGCGCTTTGCGCAGGCGCAGGCCTGGCTGCTGGACGAAGCGAAGAAAGGCCGCCAGATCCAGCGCTTCAAGGGCCTGGGCGAAATGAACCCGGAGCAGTTGTGGGACACGACGGTCAATCCCGACACGCGCCGCCTGCTGCAGGTGCGGGTCGAAGATGCCGTGGCCGCGGACCAGATCTTCAGCACCTTGATGGGCGACGTGGTCGAGCCACGTCGCGATTTCATCGAGGACAACGCGCTGAAGGTCGCCAACCTCGATATCTGACCCCACCGATCGGCCATCGCATCGCAAGCGATGCGATGGCCAGCTTCTGCCGCGCAGGATTCCGATGAGTACTTCGTCGTCGCCACCGCCCTCGTCCGTGGAGGCATTGGCCTTGCCTGCGGCCGGGCAGCGTCCGCCCGCGCTCGATCGCGCGCCGTTGCTGAACTTCTTCCTCGACGCGCTGATCGGATTGGCGACATTGCTGGTGACCAGCCTCGGCACCGCCGCTGTGTGGGGAATCTGGCGCAGCCTCCAGCTGGCTCGGCAGGCACGGCAGCAGGGACTGCCGCCCGATCCGCACGTCATCATGGCCTCGCTGGGGCCGCCAGGCGTACTGGCGCAGATGTTGATGGCGCTGGCCAGCACTTCCGCGGCCGCACTGCTGCTGTACTTCTGGCGTCGGCGTGCTTCGCCACAGGAGCGCCAACAATCGCGCAACGCGGCCCTGCGGCCGGCGACCTGGGGATGGGCGGCCTTGGTGGCCGTGCTGGTTTTTGTCCTCAGCAACCTGATCGGGTTCCTGGCCGAGCGAGCCGGCATCAAGCCGGTGCCCACCAATCTGTCGATGGTCGACCAGGGACTGCGCGAATGGCCGCTCTTCCTGATCGCTTTCGCGGTGGTATTGGCGCCGGCCAGCGAGGAACTGCTGTTCCGGCGCGTGTTGTTCGGACGTCTTTGGAAGGCCGGCCGGCCTTGGCTGGGGCTGGTGTTGAGCAGCATTGCCTTTGCCCTGCTGCATGAAATCCCAGGGCTCAGCGGCAACGGGCCGCTGGCGATCCTCCAGCTGTGGCTCGTGTACGGCGGCATGGGCGCGGCTTTCGCCTGGCTTTACTGGCGTACCGGAACGCTATGGGCCTCGATCCTCGGCCATGGCCTGCATAACGGGATCGCGTTGGCTGCGTTGTACTGCTTCGGCTTGCAGTGAAGTTTGCTTGACGAAAAGTTAAGCCGTCCCTGCCAGAATTCCCTGACCTCCCGGGGAATTCTGATGAGCAAACCTGTCGTACTCGGCGCGATGCTGGCCCTGATGCTGACGGCCTGCGCCACCACCACTTCGCCCACCGGGCGCAAGCAAATGGTGGGCGGCGTCTCGCAGCAGCAGCTGGACCAACTCGGCGCACAAGCGTTCTCCGAGACCAAAACCAAGGAAAAGATCAGCACCAATGGGCAACAGAACGCCTATGTGCGATGCGTGGTCGACGATCTGGTAGCGCAGTTGCCGCCGCAATGGCGCAACACGCCCTGGGAAGTGGCGGTGTTCGTCGACGACGAGCCCAACGCGTTCGCCCTGCCCGGCGGCAAGGTCGGCGTCAATACCGGCATCTTCAAAGTGGCCAAGAACCAGGACCAGCTGGCGGCAGTGCTGGGCCATGAAATCGGCCACGTCATTTCCCGCCATCACGAAGAGCGCATTACCCGGCAGATGGGCGCGCAGACCGGCCTGTCGGTGCTGGGCGCGCTGGCCGGTGCGGCTTACGGCGGCACGGCCGCCAGTGCGGTGAACCAGATCGGCGGCATGACCGCGCAGACGGCCTTCCTGTTGCCGGGCTCGCGAACCCAGGAAAGCGAGGCCGATATCGTCGGCCAGCGCCTGATGGCCGATGCCGGTTTCAACCCCTCACAAGCAGTGGATCTGTGGAAGAACATGATGGCGGCGAGCGGAACTCGGCAGCCTCAATGGCTGTCCACCCATCCGGATCCGGTCAATCGGATCCGTGAACTTGAGCGTGACGCGCCTAGCCTGATGCCGGTATTCGAGCAGGCCAAGCGTGCCGGGCGCACTCCCCGCTGTGGCTAGACGCCTGCGTATTGCTGCACCCCAGCATAGAAAGCGTTTTCGGTGGCCGAAAGATTCTGCTAAGTTTGCCGGCTCGTTTTTTCGTACACCCAGCGTTTCCCTTAGCGCCGAGTCATCAACCCGGCGGCCCGATCCGAGGTGACCATGAAACTGCCCCATCGCAACAAAGCTTTGCTGTCGCTGTTCATTGCCACCGCCCTCGGCGGTGCCGTCGTCACGGATGCGGTCGCGCAGGCGTCGGATCCTTCGTCGCGCAGCAGCAGCCGCAAGTCGTCGAAGGGGGCCAGCGCCAAGGCCGAGGTGTTGTTCCCGAATGCCACGCGCGAGGAGCCGAAGGAGAAGACCTCCGCCAAGCTGGGCAGCAAGCTGCAGAAGCTGATCGACGTTTTCAACCAGGGTGAGGATTACCCGGCGGTGCGTGCGTCGGCCGATGAGATCCTGGCCAACCCGGCTGCCAACACCGCCGACAAGTCGATCGCCGCCCAGCTCGCCGCGCAGTCGGCCTACAACATGGACGACAACGCCGCGGCCAAGACCTACCTGGCACAGGCGATCCAGTTCAACGGCCTGGACAACAACGGCCACTTCCAGGCGATGCTGATGCTGGCGCAGCTGCAGCTGCAGGACGACCAGTATCCGGAAGGCCTGGCGACGCTGGACAAGTACCTGACCGAAACCAAGTCGCAGCGCCCGGAAGACCTGATCCTGAAGGGACAGGCCCTGTACCAGTCCGAGCGCTACCAGGAAGCCATTCCGGTCCTCAAGCAGGCCATCGCCGCCTCGCCCGAGCCGAAGGACAGCTGGAACCAGCTGCTGATGGCCGCGTACGCCGAGGCCGGCCAGACCGGCGAGGCCGTCGCCGCCGCCGAGCAGCTCGCCGCCAAGACCCCGAACGACAAGAAGGCGCAGCTCAATCTGGCCAGCATGTATATGCAGGCCGACCAGATGGACAAGGCCGCCGCGGTGATGGACAAGCTGCGCGCCAGTGGCCAGCTCACCGAAGAAAAAGAATACAAGCAGCTGTATTCGATTTACGCCAATACCGACAATAAAGAAAAAGACGTTATTGCCGTCATCAACGAAGGCTTCCAGAAGGGAATCCTGAAGCCGGACTACCAGACCTACCTGGCCCTGGCCCAGTCCTACTACTACACGGACCAGCTTCCGCAGGCGATTGAGAACTGGCAGAAGGCGGCACCGATGTCCAAGGACGGCGAGACCTACTTGAACCTGGCGAAGGTGCTCAAGAACGAAGGGCGCACCGCCGAGGCCAAGCAGGCCGCCCAGCAGGCCTTGGCCAAGGGCGTGAAGAAGCCAGATGATGCAAAGAAAATCATCAACGGAAAGTAAGTCGTAAAAAAACGCCCGGAGTCCCTGTGCATAAGTGGCTACAGGGCCCGGGATTGGTATAAGCTTGGAGGTTCCTGCGGTGTCAATGCCGCCCTCAACGGGGATCACGCCAGTGATCCAGGCCCCCACAGAAAGAGCCATTGGCGCATGACGGAACAACTTGTTGTCCACAGGTATGACCAGGATACCGGGAACCAGGGTTTGAGCTGGCCCCGCATCATCGGTATTGCCTTCGTAATCGCACTGCATCTGGCCGCTCTGATGCTGCTCCTGATTCCCGCCGTCGCGCCGAAGGCCGTGAGCGAGAAGGAACGCAACGTCATGGTGACGCTGGTGGACGCCCCGCCGCCGCCGCCCCCGCCGCCGCCGCCGCCGCCGCCGCAGGACAAGCCGCCGCCGCCGGTGAAGAACCTGGCGCCGCCGAAGCCGTCGCCGGTGCCGCCGCCGCCGGAAGCGCCGGTGATCGACGTGCCGGAACCGCGTCCCAGCGACATCGTCACCCCGCCGTCGCCGCCGTCGCCGCCGCAGCCGCCGAGTGACATCGGTGCCAGCGTGGACATCTCGTCCAAGAACATGAACCCGCCGAAGTACCCGCCGGCCGCTTTCCGCGCGGGTGTCCAGGGTGAGGTCATCCTGATCGTGGACGTCGACGCGAACGGCAACGTGACCAACGTGTCGGTCGAAAAATCCAGCCGTAACCGTGATCTGGATCGTGCGGCGATGGACGCCGCCCGCAAGTGGCGCTTCAACCCGTCCGTCGTCAACGGGCAGAAGGCTGCCGGCCGCGTCCGCGTCCCGGTCAACTTCGCGCTCAACTGATTAACGGAGCCGGGACGGATGTCCTGGCCTCCGAGGCTCCTTAGCACCACCCTTAATCACCACACACAACAAAGGTAAGCGTCATGCTGCAGGATCTCTTCATCGCCGCCGCTGCCGGGGGCTCCAACCCGTCGGCTGCCCTCTCGCAGATGGGCTTCGAACACCTGATCGGGGAAATGACCTCGCACCCGGGTGACTTCGCAGTTTCCTGGGTCGTCCTCGTGACCCTGATCGCCATGTCCGCCATGTCCTGGTACTGGACCGTGATCAACATCTTCCGTTCGGTGCGTCTGAAGAGCGCCGCTGATCGCGTGACCAGCCTGTTCTGGGAAGCCCCGAACGCGCAGGAAGCCATTCGTGCGATGGAAGAGCAGCCGGCTTCGGAGCCGTTCTCGAAGATCGCCCTGGACGCCGCCCAGGCTGCCGCCCACCATCAGCGCGCCGAAGGCAGCAACACCGGCCTGGGCGAGAACCTGAGCCGTTCGGAGTTCGTGGACCGCGCCCTGCGCCAGGCCGTGACCCGCGAGAGCACCAAGCTGCAGTCGGGCATGACCCTGCTGGCCACCGTCGGTGCGACCGCGCCGTTCGTCGGTCTGCTCGGTACCGTGTGGGGCATCTACGGCGCCCTGATCAAGATCGGTGCGACCGGTTCGGCCTCCATCGACGCCGTCGCCGGCCCGGTCGGCGAGGCGCTGATCATGACCGCCATCGGTCTGTTCGTCGCGATCCCGGCCGTGTTCGCCTTCAACTTCTTCTCGAAGGTCAACAGCTCGGTCATCTCGAAGTTCGACACGTTCGCCCACGACCTGCACGACTTCTTCGCCACCGGTTCGCGCGTCAAGTAAGACGCGCCTCCGGCAACGAACAAGTCATCGCAACCGATTTAGACGGAGCCCGTTATGGCCTTCAGTAGTGGAAACAGCGGTGGCCCGATGGCCGACATCAACGTCACGCCCCTCGTGGACGTGATGCTGGTGCTGCTGATCATCTTCATCATCACGGCCCCGCTGATGTCCCACAAGGTCAAGGTGGAGCTGCCCGAGGCGAACCTGGTGCAGAGGCCGGACGATGCCGAGGACCGCAAGGGCCCGATCACGCTGGCGGTCAAGGAAGACGGCTCGCTGTTCTGGAACGACGAGCCGATTTCCAAGGAAACCCTGGAATCGCGCCTGTCCACCGCCGCCCAGCAGACGCCGCAGCCCCCGCTCAACCTGCGTGGTGACAAGACCACCAAGATGAGCACGATCAACGAGATCACCAAGATCGCGCAGGGTCAGGGCATGTTGGACATCGGTTTCGTCGCGACCAAAGAGAAGGGGCAGTAAGCCATGGCTTTTTCAAGTGGTAGCGGCCGCGGCCCGATGGCCGACATCAACGTCACGCCCCTCGTGGACGTGATGTTGGTGCTGCTGATCATCTTCATCGTCACCGCGCCGATCATGACGTACCCGATCGCCGTGGATCTGCCGCAGCGCGTGCTCAACCCGCCGCCGCAGACCACCGAACCGCCGCCGCCGATTGAGCTGCGCATCGATGCGTCGAACCAGGTCTCCTGGAACAACAGCCCGGTGGCCGTTGGTGAGCTGCAGCAGCGCATGGAAGAGGAAGTGCAGCGCGATCCGACCAACCAGCCGGAACTGCGCATCGATGCCAATCCGGACTCCGAGTACGAAGTGATGGCCAGGGTGCTGGCTGCCGCCAAGAACGCGCAGATGAAGAAGATCGGTTTCGTCCAGTAGTACGTAGTAACGCAACACCGCAATACTCAGTCATGACGCGACTGGAAACGCCACCGGAGACGGTGGCGTTTTTTTTCTTTCTCCATCGGCGTGCCGGGAAGATCTTCTGTAGGAGCGGCTTCAGCCGCGACCGAGGGATCCGGCGGTCGCGACTGAAGCCGCTCCTACAACGGCCCCAGAGACATCTGGAGCAACACCCCCACCGCGATGCTTCAACCGGTGCGGTGTTGCCGCAGGATCGCCATGTAATTGCGGACGGTCTCGTCCAGGCCTTCGTAGAGGGCTTCGCCAATCAATGCATGGCCTATGGAAACTTCGAGCACACCGGGCACGGCGGCCAGGAAGTCCCCCAGGTTGGCCAGCGACAGATCGTGGCCTGCGTTGACACCCAGCCCGACCGACTGGGCACGTCGCGCCGCGGCCGCGAACGCGGCAAGGCTCGACTGCGGTTGGCCGCCGGCATGGGCCTCGGCATAGGGGCCGGTATAGAGCTCGATGCGATCGGCACCGAGCGATGCGGCGCGCGCGAGCAGGGCGTTGTCGGCGTCGACGAACAGGCTCACCCTGCAACCTAGCGCCTTCAGTTCGGCGACCAGCGGCTGCAGGCGGTCGGCGTCACGGGTGAAATCGAAGCCGTGGTCGGAGGTCAGCTGGCCATCGGTATCGGGCACCAGGGTGGCCTGGGCCGGACGCGTCTGGCGGCACAGTTCGATCAGGCCCGGGTAGCCTTCGCGCGTGGGCGCGAACGGATTGCCCTCGATATTGAACTCGACGCCGAGCTGCTCGGTGAGGCGCGACAACGCCAGCACGTCCTCGGCGCGAATATGGCGCCGATCCGGCCGCGGGTGCACGGTGATGCCGTCGGCGCCGGCTTCCACGCAGGCACGCGCCGCGCGCACGACGTCGGGATCGTGGCCGCCGCGCGAATTGCGCAGCACCGCGATCTTGTTCACGTTAACCGACAGGCAGGTCATCGCGGCGCCTCAGGGCTGGCTGTCCTGGTCGGCGACGGTCTTGCGGGCGTTGGCCAGGTTGCGCAGGCGATGCAGCTCGACCGGATCGATGATCTGGCCGCTGTCCTGGCTGTCGCCCATGCGCGATAGATACCAGCCGCGGGCCCAGCCCAGCATCAACAGCAGCGCGGCCGCCAGGCAGGTCAGCAGCAGCCACACATGCGGGGTGCTGAAGGCCAGGATGAGGGCGCCGAGCGCCAGGAGCAGGAACAGCCAGTGCATGACGATCTCCCCATGGAATCGGCGCAGTGTAGCGCCGCTGGCCGGCATCGTTCCACGTGGGAACCGTGTCTACAGCAAGGGCGAGGTCAGGCGGGCAAAGGCTTCCGGCAGCCGCGAGCGCCACAGTGGGCGGTGCCGGTTGAACCGCACTTCGCGGGCGCTGGCGATCTCCCGCGCCAGCATGGCCGTCAGCTCGGCGCACAGGGCGCGGTCGCGGTACATCATCGACAGTTCGAAGTTGAGGCGGAAACTGCGGTTGTCGAAGTTCGCGCTGCCGACGATGCAGACCTCGTCGTCGGCAACGAAGGCCTTGGTATGCAGCATGCGCGGGCCGTACTCGAAGATGCGCACGCCAGCTTCCAGCAACTCGTCGAAGTAGGAGCGCGCCGCCCAGGTCACCAGCCGCGAATCGCTGAGGGTCGGCACCAGCAGGCGCGTGTCCAGGCCGCCGAGCGCGGCGGAGGTGAGCGCCATCCGCGCCGCCTCGCCGGGCACGAAGTATGGCGTCACCAGCCAGACCCGTTCGCGCGCCTCGTGGATGGCCGCCACGTGCAGCCGGTGGATCGTTTCCCAGGAAGAATCGGGACCGGACACGAGCACTTGCGCGGTGATGTCGCCATCGGCGCGGCGCGGCGCATCGTCCGGCCACAGCGCCTGTCCGTGGAAGGCATCGCGGCCCTGGCCGGTGGCGTACAGCCAGTCTTCGACGAACACCAACTGCAGGCTGCGCACGATGTGGCCCTCGACCTTCATGTGCAGGTCGCGGTAGGCATCCGGCCGCAGCTGCTCGTTCTCTTCGTCGGTGATGTTGATGCCGCCGGTGAAGGCGATGCGCCCGTCGACGATCACCAGCTTGCGGTGGGTGCGCATGTTCAACCACGGCCGCTTGAAAGGCTTGAGCAACTGCGCGGGGTGGAACCACACCGCCTCGCCGCCGGCTTCCAGTAGAGGTCGCAGAAAGCGTTTGCCGACCTTCGAGGAGCCGACCGCGTCCAGCAGCAGGCGGACCTTGACGCCTGCCCTCGCCCGCTCGACCAATGCGTCGCGCAATGCGGTGCCGCTGCGGTCGGGATTGAAGATGTAGTACTCGACGTGGATGTGGTCGCGCGCGGTCGCCACCGCCGCGAGGATCGCCGCGTAGGTGGCCGAGCCGTCGACCAGCCAGTCGACCGCGGTGGCGGTGCTGGGCGGCAGGCCGCTGGTCGACTGCGCGATCTTCGACAGCTCGGTGCAGTCGCTGTCGGGCGGGCAGACGCTGCTGTACTGCTCCATGCCCGAGCGGGACCGGCCGCGGCGCAGGCGCTGCCGCTTCACCTTCTGCGGGCCGAGCAGGTAGTAGATCAGCAGGCCGAGATACGGCAGTGCCGCCAGCGAAAGCAGCCAACTCAAGGTGGCCACCGGCTCGCGCTTCTGCAGTGCGATCCAGCCGGCGATCCACAACAGATAGGCGACGTAGCCGGCCGTGAGGTAGGCGGAGAGGTGGGGAATGCCGGTCAGCCATTCCCAGGTGCTTTGCAGGATCGCGAACATGGCGCCGATCATAAGGGAGCGCCTGAACAGGCGGGCGACCATGAAGCTTTCACGCGCGCCGGGCGGCTCGTCGCTCCGGTTGAGACGCGGCGGCGTAACCTATCGCGATGAACGCGATCAAGGGCCTCGGCTCGCGGATCCACCTCCCCGGCCGCTTCGAGACCACCACTGCCGAGGCGATGGACGATGGCTGGTATCTGGACGAAAGCGAGGAGTTCGCGGCGCCGAAGCTGCGCACGACGGTGACCGAGGAAGCGGCGCGCTCGATCATCACCCGCAACCAGTCGCCGGATATCCCGTTCGCGCAATCCGCCAATCCGTATCGGGGCTGCGAGCACGGCTGCAGCTATTGTTTCGCGCGGCCCAGCCACGCCTATCTCAACCTGTCGCCCGGGCTGGATTTCGAGACGCGCCTGTTCGCCAAGACCAACGCACCGGATTTGTTGCGGCGCGAGCTGGCCAAGCCGGGCTACGAGCCCAGCCCGATTGCGCTGGGCATCAACACCGATGCCTACCAGCCGATCGAGCGCCGGCTGCAGCTGACCCGGCGGATGATCGAGGTGCTGTGGGAGACGCGCCATCCGTTCACCCTGATCACCAAGAACGCGCTGGTGGTGCGAGACCTGGACTTGCTGGCGCCGTTGGCGCGCGAGAACCTGGTCAGCGTGCATTTCTCGGTGACCACGCTCGATCCGCATCTGTCGGCCAGGCTCGAACCGCGCGCCTCCGCACCGCATGCGCGGTTGCGTGCGATGCGCCAGCTGCATGAAGCCGGCGTGCCGGTGGGCGCGATGATGGCGCCGGTGATTCCATGGATCAACGATCCGGAACTGGAGGCCATTGTCACTGCCGTCGCCGAGCACGGAGCACGGTCGGCCGGCTACATCCTGTTGCGCCTGCCGCACGAAGTGGCGCCGTTGTTTCGCGATTGGCTGCAGGCGCACTACCCGGATCGTGCCGAGCACGTCATGAGTACGATCCAGCAGCTGCGCGGTGGCAAGGATTACGACAGTGCCTTTGGAACGCGCTTCACCGGCCAGGGCGTGTATGCCGAACTGCTGGCGCGGCGTTTCGCGTTGGCGCATCGTCGCGCCGGCCTGGACAAGCGCCGACATCCGCCACTGGACACCTCGAAGTTCAGGCGTCCGCTGCAAGTGCCGACGAGACGCGCAGCGGATGCGCCGCAGGGCGAGCTGTTCTGAGGGCCGCGCTCATGTGTTGCCATACAACGCCTGCGCCGACTGGAACAGGATCCAGCTCGTCGCGATGAACTTGTCTCCGCCCTGCGGCCGATTGCCGCGGTGGGTGTGGGTGAAAGCGGTCGGTGCGATCAACAGGCTGCCGGTGTGCGGCTTGACCTTGCGGTGCTGGAACAGGAATTCGGTTTCGCCTTCGTCGAAGTCGTCGTTGAGATAGAGCGTCCACAGCAGGTGGCGGTGCAGGGTCTCGGCGCTGGCGTCGCGGGGATACAGTTCGCAATGCCAATAGGGATAGCCGCCTTCGCCGGCGCGGTACCACTGCAGGTTGATCGCGCCCGGACGCAGGCAGGTGCGCGCCAGTTCGGACAACGCCGGGTCGTCGAGCTTGGCGAAGTCGTCGGCGGTCAGGCGCCGCGATTCGCCGTCCACAGCGGGAATCTGCAGCATCAGCGGTGAGATCAGGGTCTGTGGATATCGGCGCAGGTAGCGCAGCAGGCCGGTGAACACGGCCTGCTGCAGCCGTGCTTCCATTTCCTGCCAGGCCGGCAGGCCGCTGATGCGCAGGTCGCGGCTATGTTTGAGTTCGGGATAGACGCCGCCGCCGACCCGGCCAGGACTGAGTTGCCCATCCTGGCGCAGGCGTTCGACGATGCGCGCGCAATCCTCGTTGGGGAGGGCGTCGTGGTAGACCTCGATGAAATCGGCGGGCGGTTCCATGTGCTGACGATAGCAATCGGGTGGGCCCCGCGCACTTTCGCGGATGGCGAGTGGGGTTATTGACGGGCGCGTGTGCTGTTTGCGGTTTGTTTCGTTGGCCTACGGTGCGCGGCCGCTGGCCACCCCCTCCCGCCAGGACGGCGCAAGGCGCGTTGTTATTACGGCTTCGATTGAGGCGCGCCGGGAGGGTGGGAAGAGAAAAGCTCGGCTCCCATTGCCGGCGACACCTGACCCATCCCGGCTTCGATGTAGGAGCGGCTTCAGCCGCGACCGCAGGATCCCGCGGTCGCGGCTGAAGCCGCTCCTACAATAAAGAGCATTTCGAAGCCTGTTTGCTGCAGATGCGGTAACGGCGGGGACGAAGGCTCTCTTCCTATCCCTCCCCTGGCGCGCCTCGAACGACGACTGAGACTCAAAGCGACCGCGGCGTAACCCGACACCATCCACCGCCCACACCGCGCGCTCCCTCAATAAACCCCTCCCCTAGCAAGCTGCAGCGAATGCAGACCTCCTGCACATGGAGAAGAACCAAAAAAAACCCCGCCGAAGCGGGGTTTTCCATGTCGCATCGTGCGATCGATCAGAACTTGTAGTTGATCGATGCGGCCAGCACGTCGCCGCTGACGTTGTAGGTGCCGATCAGACTGGAACCCGTGGCCGAGATCTCGTTGATGTTCGGATCGCTGGTGAACAGGTGCGTGTAGCCCAGGTTGAACTCCATCGCGTCCGTCGCCGCGTAGGTCATGCCCAGTGACAGCCACTTGCGGGTGGTGTCGGGCACGCGCACGTCGCGGTGGGCGTCGGTGGTCGGGGTCTGGTCGTAGGCCAGGCCGCCGCGCAGCGTCACCTTCTCGTTGAGCTGGTAGTCGGCACCGATCGACGCGAACGTGGTGTCGCGGTACGAGAAGTCCAGGACCGAGTCGGGCTGGTTGGAGGCGAAGTCGACGGTGACCTTGTCGAACTTGCTCCATGCGGTGCGGGTGACGTCGGCCATCAGCGACCACTGTTCGTTGAACTTGTGGGTGAAGCTCATGGTGGCGCTCGCCGGCAGGCGGATCGTGGCACGGCCGTCGGTGTCGACGAAGGTGCCCGGCGCAGCGACGGCCAGCACGGCCGCGGCATTGCCCGGCACGGTGAAGTCGGCGGTGCCGTTGGTGATCTTGTGGGTCACCTGGCCACGGTAGGTCAGACCGATGTGGGTGTTCTCATCGATGCTGAACAGGCCGCCCAGCGAGTAGCCGACCTCGGTGCTGTCGCCCTTGATGCGCACGGAACCGTCGGCACTGCCCGGGGCAAAGCCCGGCACGCGGCTGCCGTACAGGATGGTGCCCATGTCCAGCGCGTTGGACAGGTCCACGTCCAGACGCTCGGCGAACACATTCACGCCGAACGACACGTACGGATTGACGTCATAGGAGAACGCCACGCCGAAGTCGATGGCCTGCAACTCGGTCTTGATGCCCTGGTAGCGGCCGACCCAGTCGCGGTCGTATTCGGTCTTGAAGCCGAACGGCACGGTCAGCGAAGCGCCGAGGTGCATGTTGTCGTTCGCGCCGAACGGCAGGTGGAAGTAAGCGGCCGGGACCGGTGCGATCATGCCGGCGTCGCCGCCGTTGCCGCCGCTCACCGGAGCGCCGGTGCCCGGACCGGTCGGACCGACGTGGCGACCGCTGCCGTCGAAGTCGGCGCCGAAGCTGATCGCGCTGACGTCGAACTGGAACTGGCGGCCTTCAAGCTGGCGCATGGCAGCCGGATTGGTGGCAACGACCGAGGCGTCGTCCGGGGCGCTGGCCGAACCGGCGAACGCACGGCCCAAACCCTTGGCGCTGTTTTCCTTCAACTGGAAGGCGGCACCGTGTGCCTGGCCCACGGCCAGCGCACCGGCAATGCCGACGGCCAGCGCGGTGAAACGGGTAATGGTGGAAAAGTTGGACATAGCTTGCTGCTCTCCGGTAAGACTTTGTAATTGTCTGTGAAGCGCCTGCGCCCGCGAAGCCTTGCAGCCTTGCGTGACGCGCCGGAGACCCCTCCCGGACATACGACGCCGTATGCAGTATACCTACCTGAGTTAACCTAACAATAACGTCTCTGGTGCTTGTTGGCAGGGATAGGTTCAGTCTGATGAAAACGTTTTCCTGGCCTTGCGGCCGCCCTTGATGTTCATTTCCCTACCTTCCCGCAAGAAGCCCTCGCACCGCTGGGCCGTGCCCTTGTTGTTCGCGGTCATCTGGGTGGCGTTCCTGTGGTCGATCTCGCGGCCGGACGTGGCGCGCTCCAGCCTGTGGCTGGACTGGGGCGCCCTGTCGCGCGGCATGCCGGCGCCGGCCGACTGGTGGGCCGCGCTGCAGGACGGCAGCGTGCTGCGCTTGTTCACCGCTTTGTTCCTGCACGCCGACTGGTCGCACCTGCTGGGCAACCTGGTGTTCCTGCTGATCTTCGGGTTGCCGGCCGAGCGCATCCTCGGGCCTTGGCGGCTGCTGCTGTTGTTCCTGCTGGGCGGGGCGGCCTCCAATCTGGCGGCGTTGTACGCCCTGGGCAGCCCGGACCAGGTGATCATCGGGGCCTCCGGCGCGGTGTCGGCGCTGATCGGCACCTATCTGGCGCTGTTTCCCGGCGCCAAGCTCGGCGTGGTGCTGCCGCTGGGCCTGTTCCTGGAGTTCATCCGCGTCCCGGCGCCGCTGTTGATCGGGGCCTGGGCGCTGCTGCAGGTGGTGTTCGCGCATATCGGCCCGGCTTTCGGCATGGTGGCCTGGTCGGCCCATATCGCCGGCTTCCTGTTCGGTGTCGCCTATGGCTTGTGGGTGCGGGCGGCGATCGCGCGGCGGCTGCGCAAGCGTCACGGTTTCTGAGCGCGGCCTGGGACGCGTCCTATAATCGCGGCATGGCGAAAACGCTCTACAAAGTCACGTTCCTCAACCACGGCAAGGTCTACGAGCTGTACGCACGGCACGTGGCCGGAAGCCACCTGTGGGGCTTCAACGAAATCGGCGAGCTCGTATTCGACGTGCACGACGGACTGGTGATCGACCCGACCGAGGAGCGGCTGCGCGACGAGTTCGGCAACACCCGCAAGCTGCACCTGCCGATGCAAAGCATCGTCCGCATCGAGGAAGTGGAGAAGAAGGGCCAGTCGGCGATCCGCGATGCCGCGACCGGCGAGGCGGTGGTCACGCCGTTCCCGCTGCCCGGCAAGCCGCGTTGAGCCTGCGCCGATGCGCGTCGTCATTCCCGAGGACTATCAGGGCGCGGTAGCGCAGCTGGATTGCTTCGCACGCCTGGCCGGACACGAGGTCAGCGTGTCGACGTCGCCGCTGCGCGACCTCGACGCGCGGGTCGCGGCGCTGGCCGACGCGGAAGCGCTGGTGTTGATCCGCGAGCGCACCCGCATCGACGAGGCACTGCTGTCGCGATTGCCGAAGCTGCGCCTGATCAGCCAGACCGGACGGGTGTCCGAGCATCTGGATCTGGCGGCCTGCACGCGACATGGCGTGGCGGTGGCTGAAGGCGTCGGTTCTCCGGTGGCGCCGGCCGAACTGGCGTGGGCGCTGATCATGGCCGCGAGCCGGCGGCTGCCCGAGTATGGGCGGGCGCTGCGCGAGGGCCGCTGGCAGTCGCTCGGCGATCCGCGCCTGGGCCGGATCCTGCACGGGCGGACGCTGGGCATCTGGAGCTACGGCAAGATCGGCCGGCTGGTCGCCGGCTACGGCCGGGCGTTCGGGATGCGGGTGCTGGTGTGGGGCGGCGAGGCGTCCTGCGCCGCTGCGCGTGGCGAGGGATTCGAGATCGCCGCCAGTCGCGCCGAGCTGTTCGAACGCAGCGACGTGCTCAGCCTGCATCGCCGGCTGGCCAGCGAGACCCGGCACGACATCGGCGAAGACGACCTGCGGCGGATGCAGGCGGACGCGCTGCTGGTCAACAGCAGCCGCGCCGAGCTGATCGCACCGGGTGCGTTGCTGGCGGCTTTGCAGGCGGGACGTCCGGGCCAGGCCGCGATCGATGTGTTCGAGCATGAGCCGGTGGAGGCCGCCGATCCGCTGCTGTGCCATCCAAGCGTGCTGGCCACGCCGCACCTGGGTTATGTCGAGCGGGACAGCTACGAGCGCTACTTTGGTATCGCGTTCGACAATGTGTTGGCGTATGCCGCTGGGATGCCGGCGAATGTGGCCAATCCGCAGGTTCTGGGGCGTTCCTTGTAGGAGCGGCTTCAGCCGCGACGGCGGGGGTTGCCTGCGGTCGCGGCTGAAGCCGCTCCTACAAGGAACGCCCCACGCGTGACAGGGCTTTCGAAAGGATCAGTGGGCCGGCTTGTCGGCGTCGGTGGCGGGCACGTCGGCCGGAAGGACCGGCTTGGCATCGGCCGGCTTCGCAGGGATCTCCGGCTTGGCGGCGGGCGCCGGCGGGGCCGCGCTGGCCGTTGGCTTGGCGGGCGGCTTGGCCGCCGTTGCCTTCGGTTTGGCCGCCGCCGCCTTCGCGTTGGCCTTGGCGATCGCGCCGGGTTGCTTGAGTTCGGCCAGCGCAGAAGCAATCGGGCCGTCGCCGGGCAGCACGTCGCCGGCGGCATAGCCCTCGGCGCCTTCGTCGTCGCCGCGCAGGTGGCCGGGCAAGGTGGCCTCGCTGTAGTCGACGAGCGAAGCCGGCGCGTCGCGCTCGGGCTCGGGCAGCAGGTTCGCATCGGGAACAATGCCGCTGGCCTGGATCGATTTGCCGCTGGGCGTGTAGTAGCGCGCGGTGGTCAGCTTGACCGAGTCGCCGTTGTCCAGCGGCAGCACGGTCTGCACCGAACCCTTGCCGAAGGTGCGGCTGCCGACGATGCGCGCGCGCTGGTTGTCGCGCAGCGCGCCGGCGAGCACTTCCGAGGCACTGGCCGAACCGGCGTCGACCAGGACCACGACCGGCGCGCCGGCGAGGATGTCGCCGGGCGTGGCTTCGAACTTGGCGTCGCTGATGGAAATGCGGCCGCGGGTGCTGACGATGGTGCCCTTGTCGAGCAGGTCGTCGGCGACCTGCACCGCCGAGGTCAGCAGCCCGCCGGGATTGCTGCGCAGATCGATGACCAGCCCGCGCAGCTTGCCGCCGGCCTGCTTCTGCAGCGCTTCGATCTGCTTGCGGAAATCGGTGCCGGTATCGGCCTGGAACGTGCTGATGCGCACGTAGCCATAGCCCGGTTCGAGCATGCGGCTGCGCACGCTGGCCACGCGGATGGTTTCGCGGGTGACGGTGATGTCCAGCGGCTTGTCGCGGCCTTCGCGCAGGAGGGTCAGCCGCACCGAAGTGCCGGGCTTGCCGCGCAGCGGTTCCATCGCCTGGATGTTGGCGATCGGCTTGCCGTCGATGGCGATGATGACGTCGCCGGCGCGGATGCCGGCGCGCGCGGCAGGCGTCTCGTCGATCGGGGCGATCACCTTCAGCGTGTTGTCCTGCTGCTGCAGCAATTCCACGCCGATGCCGTCGTAGGCGCCGGTGGCCTGCTCGTCGAATGCCTCGGCGTCTTCCTTGTCGAAGTAGGTGCTGTGCGGATCCAGGTCCAGCAGCAGGCCGCGGATCGCCGATTGCATGAGCTTCTTGTCGTCGACCGGATCGACGTAGGCCTGCTTGACCGCGTTGTACACGGCGACATAGCGGCGGATCTCGTCCAGCGGCACTTTCGAACTGGAGGACTCGCTGGCGTCGGGATCGTCGGCGGTGGCCGTGGCGGGCGGCTGGGCCGCGTCCTGGGACCAGGCGGTCATCGGCGCAAGCGCCAGCAGCAAAGCGGCGGACAGGGCTACACGCATGAAGCACTCCGAGGCGGAAACAGCCGCCGCGGCGCGACGGGTGGGTCGATTATGCGCGAAGCCTCGTTCAATTCCCGTGCCGCGCCACTGCCGCCCGGAACCTGCCGTTCATGCCCTGCCCGCCTGCGTCAGCGGCGCTGCAGCCACGACGATGGATCGACCGGCTGGCCGTTGCGGCGCAATTCGAAGTACAGCGCCGGCACGCCCTGCCCGCCGGAATTGCCGACCCTGGCCACGGCCTCGCCGCGCTTCACGCTTGCGCCGGCGTCGCGCAGCAGGGTGTCGTTGTGCGCGTACAAGCTCATGTAGCCGTTGCCGTGGTCGATGATCAGGATCATCCCGTAGCCGGTCATCCAGTCGGAGAACACCACGGTGCCGTCGGCCACCGCGGTGACCGGGGTGCCGTTGGCCGCGCCGATCAGCACGCCGCTGCTGCTGCGGCCATCGGGCATGCGGCCACCGTAACGCGCGAGCAGGTTGCCCGAGACCGGCCAGCCCAGGCCGCCGACCTTCGGCGCCGGCGCGCTGGCGACGACCTTGGGAGGGGTCTTGCCGCCCGCGCGGCTACCCGACTTGGCCTGCGCGGCGGCGTCGGCGGCAGCCTGCTTGGCGGCGGCGCGGCGCTCGGCCTCGGCGCGGGCGGCGGCGGCGCGCAGGTTGGCCAGCAGGGTCTCCAGCGCCTTGGCATCCTGGCCCAGCGCCTTCTCGCGTTCGCTGCGTTCCTGGTAGCGATCTTCGAGCGTGGCGATGGTGGCCGCGCGCTGCTTGCGGTCCTGGGCCAGCTCGCGTGCCTGTTGCTGTTGTTGCTGGCGCGACTGATCCAGTGCGGTGCGTTTGTCCTGGATCTCCTGCTCGAGGCGGTCCAGTTCGGCCAACTCGGCCGACAAGGCCTGGATGCGGCGGGCGCGCTCCTGCTGCACGTAGCGGTGATAGGCCAGCAGGCGGGTCGCATCGGCGCTGGTGTCCTGTGACAGCAGCAGCTTGAGCGGGGCGTTGTCGCCGATCTGGTAGGCCGCGCGCAGCAGGCCGGCCAGTTCGGCGCGCTGTTGCGCCAGGCCCTGGCGCATCTGTTCGCGGCGGGCCTGCAGTTGCACCAGCGCCTGTTGCTGTTCGCGCAGCGCGGTTTCGGTCTGGCTCAAGCTGCGTGCGGTGCGGGCGACCTTCTCGTCGGCGTCACGCAGCCGGCGCGAGGCTTCGCCGCGCTGGTCTTCGAGCTTGCGGCGCTCCTTGCCGATGTCGCGTAGTTCCGAGCGCATCTGCTGCAGTTTCCGCTCGGTCTCGCGTTGCGACTGCGCCGCCGCCGGCAGGACGGTCGCCAGTCCGAGCAGCCAGCCGATGGCCACGATGCGCCAGCCGCGGGCGGCAGGACGGTTGCGCGTACGTGGGCAGGGCTGGATCAAGGCGGCAGGGTCCAGTGACTTCAGGCAGGTGCGGATTGTAGCCAAGCGTGGTCCCATCCAGACTCAGCCATCGATACCGCCGACCAGCGGGAGGTTCGCATGAAGCGTCGTCAACTTGCGTTGTTGCTCGGTCTGGCCCTGGCCAGCGGCGCCGCGTGCGCCTCGGACCACCAGGACGTGAGCAAGGTCAACGGCCGCATCGTCGCTGAATCGGGCAACCAGTATGGCGACCTGGAAACCGTCAATGGCGGCATCACCATCAAGGACGGGGCGACCACCGGCGATGCGGAGACGGTCAATGGCGGCATCGAGGTCGCGGCCAATGCCCGCACCGGCGGCCTGTCGACGGTCAACGGCAGCGTCAGCGTCGGCCAGAAGGTGATCGTCGGTGGCGGCATCGAGACGGTGAACGGCAGCGTGTTCGTGGATCGCGGCAGCCAGATCAGGGATGGCATCGAGACGGTCAATGGCAGCATCGGCCTGGTCGGCGCCAGCCTCGGCAAGGGCATCGAGACGGTCAACGGCGACATCACCGTCGGCGTGGACTCGCATGTGGTCGGCGGCATCGAGGTCAAGAAACCGAACTTCAACCTTTCGCTGAAGCCCTCGCGCAAGCCGCGCATCATCATCGGGCCGAACGCGGTGGTCGAAGGCGCGCTGGATTTCGAACGCGAAGTCACCCTGTACGTGCATCGCAGCGCCAAGATCGGCACCGTCAACGGTGCCACCGCGCAGGTGTTCGACGGCAACGTCGCGCCGGAGAAGTAAGCCCGGCTGCTCGCGCGGTCCGGCGGCTGGCGATGCGCCTGTCGGCGCCCCTATGGATCGGCGCCCCTATAGAATCGGGCCTTGGTCCATTCGAGGGTGCGCCCGATGTCCCGCAAGATCCTGTTGTGCCTGGCGGCTGTTGCCGCGCTGGCAGCCTGTAAGCGCGAGCCGGCTGCCGCGCCGCCCGCCAGCCCCGAGGCGCCTGCCGCCACCGCGGCCACGCCGGTCGCCCCGGCGAGTGACCATGCCTTCTCCGCCGACATCAATGCGGGCGACTTCGGCGAGCTGGTCAAGACCCTGGCGTCGGACGAGTTCGAGGGCCGCGGCCCGGGCACGCCGGGCGAGCAGAAGACAGTCGAGTACATCCGCGACCAGATGCAGCGGATCGGCCTGCAGCCGTGCAACGGCGACAGCTGGTTCCAGGACGTGCCGATGGTGGAGACCACCGCCGACGAGGGCACCGTGCCCAAGCTGGAATCCGGCGGCAAGACGCGCGACCTGAAGTTCGGCACCGACATTGTGGTCGGCACGCGCAGCGGCCAGCCACAGGTGAAGATCGACAACAGCGAGCTGGTGTTCGTCGGCTACGGCGTCGATGCGCCCGAGCAGAAGTGGAACGACTACGGCGACCAGGACTGGAAGGGCAAGACGGTGGTGATGTTCGTCAACGATCCGGGTTTCCACACCGGCGACGACTCGCTGTTCGAAGGCAAGCGCATGACCTACTACGGGCGCTGGACCTACAAGTTCGAAGAGGCCGCGCGCAAGGGCGCGGCCGCTGCGCTGATCGTGCACGACACGCCCGGTGCGAGCTATGGCTGGGACGTGGTGCGCAACTCCTGGGCCGGCCCGCAGTACGACCTGCCGGCCGCGGACGATCCGGATCCGCGCCTGCCGGTGCAGGGCTGGATCTCGGCCGAGACCGCCAAGCAGCTGTTCGCCGATGCCGGGCTGGACTTGGCCCAGGCCTATAAGGACGCTTCCAAGCGCGGCTTCAAGCCGGTGCCGCTGAAGGCCCGCTGGTCGGTGGACCTGAAGAGCCAGATCGAGCAGAAGCAGTCGCGCAACGTGGTCGGCGTGCTGCCGGGCAGCAGCCGGCCGGACGAGGCGGTGCTGTACATGGCGCACTGGGACCACCTCGGCAAGCACGAGGGCGAGCCGGGCGACAACATCTACAACGGCGCGGTGGACAACGCGACCGGCGTGGCCGGCATCCTGGAGATCGCCGGGCAATTCGCCAAGCAGCAGCCGCCACCGGAGCGCTCGGTGGTGTTCGTGGCGGTGACGTTGGAGGAATCGGGCCTGCTGGGTTCGAAGTACTACGTCGCCCATCCGACCTTCCCGCTGGACAAGATCGCCGGGGTGATCAACATCGATGCGATGTCGGTGGCCGGTCGCGCCAAGGACCTCACCGTCGTCGGCTACGGCAGCTCGGAGCTGGAGGACATCCTCAAGCCGATCGCCGCCAAGCAGGGCCGCATGTTGCATGCCGAGGCCACGCCGCAGAACGGCTCGTACTTCCGTTCGGATCATTTCAACTTCGCCAAGGCCGGCGTGCCGGCGTTGTATGCCGATGGTGGCGAGGACTTGCGCGACGGTGGCATCGAGGCCGGTCGCAAGGCCGCCGAGGATTATGGCGACCATCGCTATCACGGCCCGGCCGACGAGTACGACGCGGCGACGTGGAAGCTGGACGGCACGGTCGAGGACTTGCAGGCGATGTACGGCGTGGGCCAGGAACTGGCCGGCGGCGACCATTGGCCGAACTGGTACGAGGGCAATGCCTTCAAGGCCGCGCGCGACGCGATGATGAAGGGCAAGAACACCGCGACGCCGGTTGAGGCGGCGAAGCGGTAAGAAGCGGCGCCTGACGCTACGAAGAAAGGCCTCCTTTGCGGAGGCCTTTCTTTTTGCATGTGTGGGATGCGTGCATTCGCTGCAACTTGCTAGGGGATGGGCTTATTGAGGGGCGCGCGTGCGGTTTGCGGTTGGTTGTGTCGGCTTACGGTAGGGCGCCGCCCTGACGGGAGGGGGATGGCCCGGCTCGGTTGGACATCCTGTCCAACTCGCCTAGCGCGGCCATCCATGGCCGCTGGCCACCCCTCCCGCCAGGGCGGCGCAAGGCGCGTCGGTATTCATGCCCTCGATTGGGGCGCGCCGGAGGGTTGGAAGAGAAAAGCCCGGCTCCCCATTGCCATCGGCCCCCGACGAATCCCGCCTTCGATGTAGGAGCGGCTTCAGCCGCGACCGCCGGATCCCTCGGTCGCGGCTGAAGCCGCTCCTACAAAGAGCATCAAGATCTTCTCGAAGCCGGGATCAGGCGGGTACCGATGGCAATGGGGAACCAGGCTCTTCTCCTCCCACCTTCCCGGCGCGTTTCAATCGAAGCCGTAATTAACAACGCGCCTTGCGCCGTCCTGGCGGGAGGGGGTGGCCAGCGGACATGGATGTCCGCGGTAGGCGAGTTGGACAGGATGTCCAACCGAGCCGGGCCACCCCCTCCCGGCAGGGCGGTGCCCTTACCGTAAGCCGACACAACAACCGCACACGGCACGCGCGCCCCTCAATAAAAAATCCCCACCTCGCAAGCCGCGAAAGCTCGCGCGTCCGCGATGGGAGTAGAACCTTCGTCTGTCGGGTCGCGGCTGAAGCCGCTCCTACAAGTACCCCAGATGCAGTGGGGGCGAAGTCCGTTCCAAGGGGACGCAGCGAAGCCGGCGGTATCCGCTTACCAAACCTCAGTCGTTTTCGGCGGCGACGATCTTGCCGTCGTCGGGATCGATCTGGACCTTCATGTCCTTGCCGGCCCGGTTCTCGGCGCGCGCCTTCCACAGGCCGTCGTCGAACTCGATGTCGTGCACCTTCGAGTAGCCGGCGGCGGCGAGCGCGGCGCGTACGTCGTCTTCGCCCATGCGCGAGGCCATCTGGTCCGGGTAGGCGCGGCCGGTGGCGGGGTCGATCTTCAGGTCCAGGTCCTTGCCGTCGCCGCTCTTGGCGTCGGCCTTCCACACCCCGTCTTCGAACTTGACGTCGTGGACGTCGCGGTAGCCCTGCGCGGTCAACATCGAGGTGACTTCGGCCGAGGTCAGCGCCTGGTTGGGCTGGCCCTTGGCTGGTGGCTGCTGGGCCAGGGCGATGTTGCCGGCCAGGGCCAGCGCGAGCATGGCGCCCGTGCCATGGCGGGCAAGCGATTTCGCATTCATGGCGGATCTCCGTTGAGCGGTGCCGCCATGCTCCGCGTGGACCGATGGTGGGCGGGTGAAAAGCGCCTGTATCGGTCGCAACGGTTCAGTCGCGTGGAGGCCGCGTATGCGCGAGCGACAGCTCTTGCCGAACTAGGAGGACCCGAGCAGGCCCGGCAACACCGCGAGCACCAAAGCAATCGCCGCGAACAACGTCTTAGCGGACGGCACCCTCACCCAACCCTCTCCCGCAAGCGGGAGAGGGCTACGGCGTTGGCATCACGCATGGCCCCTGTTTCGCCAACCCGCCCCGGCGGGTGCTACAGCAGCCAGACCTCGACGCGCTCGTTGCGTTGCCGGGCGCCGGTCGCATCCTGCGCCACCAGCGGGCGGATCGCGCCGAGCCCGCGCGCGCGCTGCACCACGATGCCGTGCTGGGCGAGATAGCCGGCGATGATGTCGGCGCGGTCGTTGCTGGCGATGGTCGGGAACAACCGGTTCTCCGGGTCGGCGTTGGCGAAGCCGATCACCGCCAGGCTGCGGCCGCGGTTCTGCGGCAGATGCATGAAGGCGACCAGGCGATCGAGGTCCTGCGCCGAGCCGCCCTCGAACATCGTCGACAGCGAGCGCAGGTTGAAGCGCACGCTGAGCGGCAGGCGCTGTGCACCGGCGACTGCTTCGCGGTACGGCGCCGGTGCCGAGGTCGGCGCGGCTTCCATGGTCTGCGGCAGGTTCATCGCCAGCAGGCCCTGCGCCGCGACGATGCGCTGCGCCGGCGGCGAGATCAGGTACATCGCCAGGCTGCGGCCCAGCGCCGACATCATCTGCCCGCCATAGACGCTGTAGCGCTGCACCAGCGGATAATCCTCGCTGCGCAGGTTGACCGCCGTCGGCGCGATCGCGATGCCGCCATCGGCGATCGCCAACGCCTGCGTGGCACCGGCCAGCGGCGTCGCCAGTTCGACCACGGCCACGGCCTGCGGATCGCCGGCGACGGCGGCGGCGGCCTGGCGCAAGCTCGGAAAGCGGCGGCTGCAGCCCTTCAGCGCTGCGCCCTTCATGACCCGCTCGGACAGGTAGTCCGACAGACCGCTGCTGGCGGCCGCGCAATACAAACGCACCTCGCCGCCACGGCCACCGAGCTGGCTCCAGTCGTGCACGCCGCCGCCGAGCAGTTCGCGCAGTTGCGGCAACGACAGGGTCTTGACCGGGTTGGACTGCGCCACCACCGCTTGCGCTCCGTTGAGCGCGACCACGAACTGCTGGTCCGGCGAGGTCAGCTCGCCCAGCTGCCAGGCTGCATCCTGTTCGGCGGCGCTCGGCGCACGCGCCAGCATCGCTAGTTCGCTGTCGCCCTGGATGAGGTCGCGCATGCCGGCGGCTGCGCCGCGCTTGCCGATCTCGACCACCAGCGGCTCGCCATCGCGAATCGCATGGATTTCGGTCAGCGCCGCGTTGGCATCGACTCGCTTGAGCTGGGCATAGCCCATCGAGCCCAGCCAGGACTCGACCAGCGCCGGCATCAGCCGGTCGCCGAGGGTGTTGGAGCCGTGCACGTGCAGGCGCTCGGCCTCCTGGGCGTGCAGCGGCAACGATGAAGACAGGCACAGGCCACAGGCCACGGCCAGGCGGAACAGAACGTGCGACATGGATCCCCCACTGCGACAAAGCGCCGGGAGTGTTGCCGGACTCCATGACAGGGCGGTGACGCGTCGCGCCGGCCGTGCCGCCGCGCATCGCGCCGGCCGCCACCGATGCCGGCACGCGCGAGACTGCGCATGCCCGCCGATGCGCCGCGTCAGGCCGGGTTGGTCGCGCGCCGCTTGGCGGCCTCGGCCCAGCGCCGCGCCACCAGCGGCGAAGTGATGCACACGGCGTAGTCTGTGACGGTGGTGACGGCGCGTTCGAGCAGTTGGATATCTGCTTCGTGCTGGCGTGCGACGTGCGGATCCTCGAAGAAGATCGCGCGCTGGCATTGGCGCTGCAGCACGCGGTCGGCGATCTGCGCATCGCCGCCCATCGGGCCGCTCTCGTAGCGTTGCACCCACGGGTGGTCGTGCGGCCAGCCACGGCCCCAGGCCAGCTCGTTGAGGCGCTGGCCGGTGGTGCCGGTGCCGATGCGGCGTGCGAAGCGCGACAACAGCTCGAAGTGCTCGTCAGCGAAGGCCAGCATCTGTGGCTTCATCGCATCGTGCGCGATCAAGGCCAGGGTGTGGGTTTCGAACGCGTGCAGGTCATCGGCACCCGGATCGGGCGACAGGCCGGCATGGACGCGTTCCAGCTCGATCCAGTCGCGCGCCGAGGCGACGGTGGAGATGAAGGGCTTGCCGTGGATCACGCACTGGCGCTTGAGCGCGATGGCCTCGGGGAAGATCGAGGAGGGATCGACCGGGTCGATCAGGTAGATCGCGCCGTCGAGCGTGCGTGCGCCCGCATCCAGGCCGACCACCTCGGCGACCAGTTTCATCAGCCCGCCTTCGCGCCCGAACGGATAGCGGCGCAGGCCGGCATGGCCGGCCAACAGGCCGACCCCGGCAATTGCGTCGTAGGTGCGCCCGACTGCGTGCAGGCCCAGGTCCAACTCGCGGATGCCGTTCTCGCAGGCCCGCAACCAGCGGAACAAGGCCGCGTCCTTGCCATGGTGGTGCAGCCGGTTCGCAGCCAGGCCCAAGCGCATGTACCCGTCCCTTCGGAAAGTCCCCGCGACGAGTCTAAGTGTTTCTAGATTGTTTGGTCACTGGTCAGATCTACCCGCCGGCTCAGGGCTGCGTGGCGGTGCGCGCGTGCCGCGACAACAGCGGCATCAGCGGCTGCTCGCTGCCGTCCTTGCCGGGCTGTACGTTGAACGGGTAGTCCGGTTTCCACCACGCGCCGGCCGCCCACCAGGTCCAGCCCAGCCAGACATCCGCGTGCTGTTCGATGAAGCCCAGCAGGTTGTCCACGGCCTGCTGGCAGACCGCGTCGGGCCCGCCAGCGAACTCGCCAAGAAAGCCCTGCTGGCCGTTCTGGCGCAGCCACTCGGTGATGCCGCGCAGCTTGTCCACGCCGATGTCCGCGCTGACGCAGTCGGGACGGGTGCCGCTGTAATCCTTGTCCAGGTACTGGTGGACTTCGATCGCCATGCGATTGGCTGGGTCGCGCACCGACTGCAGGGCGGTCGCGTTCGAGACGCCGCCGTAGCTGGTGCTGGCCCAGCTGTGCGCGCCGGTGTAGGCGGTGCCCGGGACCAGGATCAGGTTGCGTGCGCCGGTCGCACGGATCGCGCCGATGGCGGCCTGTGCGGTGGCCGCCCACTCGTTGGCGCCGATTGCGTTGGGCTCGTTCATCAGCCCGAAGATCACTGCGTCGTCGTCCTTGAACACCTCGGCGAGCCGTCGCCACAGGTCGGCCAGCAGGGTCGGCGGCGTGCCTTCGCTGCCCAGCCGCGCACCGTTGTACTTGGCGTAGTTGTGCACGTCCAGGATCAGGTGCTGGCCTTGCGCCTTGGCCTGGGCGACCGCTTTCTGCAGTAGCGCCAGCTGTGCGGCGTCCAGTTCGCCGGCCGGCTGCGGCTGCAGGCGCTCCCACAGGAACGGCAGGCGCACGATGTTCATGCCCTGGCCCGCGAAATAGCTGTAGTCGGTGGCCGCCGGGTAGGTGTAGTCCTTGTACAGCGTGCCGGGGCGTTTGCCGGAGTTGAACTCCGCGCCGGCCAGGTTGATGCCGGCATAGCGCAGCGCGCGGTCCTGCGCATGCGCAGGCAAGGCTGCCGCTGCAGCCATCAGCAGGGGCAGGCATCGAAGCAACAGGGACATGCGATTCCTCCGGGGGTGGGGACCACGGGCGGATAAGAAAAATCTAACGAGAGGGGCACAGTAAGCGGGCGATCGTTAGCGCGGCATGGACGCTGCGTTCGATATCGCTTCCGTTGACGGCACTGCGTCACAGACCGGAGCAAACGGCTGCGGTGCGCGAAGCGAGCCCCGGTCCAAGCGTTGCTGTTTTCCGGCCCTCGACGGGGCGCCCTGCTCTACCCTGTCGCCCGCGCTTGGCCAGCCGTCCATGGCCTGGCCCATCCACCCAGGAGAATCTGCATGAGTCGTGCCCACGGTTACGCCGCCCAGTCCGCCCGCGAGTCGCTGGCGCCCTTCGCTTTCGATCGCCGCGAGCCGGGTCCGCGCGATGTGCGCGTGGACATCCTGTATTGCGGCGTCTGCCATTCGGACCTGCACACCGCGCGCAATGAGTGGCAGAACACCCTCTATCCGTCGGTGCCGGGCCACGAGATCGTCGGCCGGGTCAGCGCGGTCGGCAGCGAAGTGAAGGGCTTCAAGGTCGGCGATGTGGCCGGGGTCGGCTGCATGGTCGACAGCTGCCGCAGCTGTTCGTCCTGCCAGGAAGGCGAAGAGCAATACTGCGAGCAGGGCTTCACCGGGACCTACAACGGGCCGACGTCCGGTGGCCAGAACACCTATGGCGGCTATTCCGACCACATCGTCGTTGACGAGAAGTTCGTGCTGCGCATCTCGCACGGCGATGACGACCTGGCCGCGGTGGCGCCGCTGCTGTGCGCCGGCATCACCACGTACTCGCCGCTGGCGCACTGGAAGGTGGGGCCGGGCCAGAGGGTCGGCGTGGTCGGGCTGGGCGGGCTCGGCCATGTCGGGGTGAAGATCGCCAAGGCGATGGGCGCGGCGGTAGTGCTGTTCACGAGCTCGGAGAACAAGCGCGCCGATGCGCTGCGGCTGGGCGCCGACGAGGTGGTGATCTCGCGCGATGCGCCACAGATGGCCGCGCAGGCCGGCACCCTGGACTTCATCCTGGACACCATCGCCGCGCCGCACGACCTGGATCCGCTGCTCAACACGCTCAAGCGCGACGGTGCGATGGTGCTGCTCGGCGCGCCGGACCGGCCGCATCCCTCGCCGGGCGTGTTCAACCTGATCATGAAGCGGCGCACGCTGGCCGGCTCGTTGATCGGCGGCGTCCGCGAAACCCAGGAGATGCTGGATTTCTGCGCCAGGCACGGCATCGTCTCGGATATCGAGATGATCCGGATGGACCAGATCAACCAGGCCTACGAACGCATGCTCAAGGGCGATGTGAAGTATCGCTTCGTGATCGACATGGCCTCGCTGGCCGAGGCGGCACGATGATTGCCACGGGCGACGCGGCCGCTGATGCGGTGATCTGGCACAACCCGCGTTGCGGGACCTCGCGCAATGTGCTGGCGCTGCTGCGCCATGCGGGTCTTGAGCCGCGGGTGGTCGAGTACCTGCAGCAGACGCCGGACCGCGCGCTGTTGCGCGAGACCATCGCCGCGGCCGGCCTGCGCGTGCGCGAGGCGATCCGCGCGAAGGAGCCGGCGTATCGCCAGCGCGGGCTGGACGATGCGACGCTGGATGACGAGGCCTTGCTGGATGCGATGCTGGCCGAGCCGGTGTTGATCGAGCGCCCGTTCGTGCGGACCGCGCTGGGCACGCGGCTGTGCCGGCCGTCGGAGCTGACACTGGAAATCCTGCCGCCGCTGGCGACGCCGTTCTTCAAGGAAGACGGCGAGCGGGTGGGCTGAGGGGTTTGGCTGTTGTTGTAGGAGCGGCTTCAGCCGCGACCCGGAAGATTCATGGGTCGCGGCTGAAGCCGCTCCTACAAATGCGATTTCAGTGCGTTGGGCTTATGCGGCCGCGGGTGTGCGCGTGACCGCTTCCACGCCCAGCCATTGCGCGATGCTGGCCGCGGCGTCGCGGCCTTCGGCCACGGCGGTGACCACCAGGTCGGCGCCACGCACGGCGTCGCCGCCGGCGAACAGTTTCGGATTGGTGGTCTGGTAGGCCAGCCGCGCGCCGCCACCGACCACGATGCGGCCGTTGTCGGTGGCCTGCACCTGTTGCGAGGCGAGCCACTCGGGCAAGGTCGGCGAGAAGCCGAAGGCGATGATCACGACGTCCGCTTCCAGCAAGGATTCGCTGCCTTCGATCGGCACGGCGTTGCGGCGGCCGCGCGCGTCCGGTTCGCCGAGCAGGGTCTCGACGACGGTCACGCCGATCGCCTCCTCGTCGGCGCCGGCCTCGATCGACAGCGGCTGGCGGTTGAACAGGAAGCGCACGCCTTCTTCGCGCGCATTGGCGACTTCGCGCGCCGAGCCAGGCATGTTGGCCTCGTCGCGGCGATACGCGCAGGTCACCTTGGCTGCACCCAGGCGAACCGCGCTGCGCACGCAGTCCATGCCGGTGTCGCCGCCGCCCAGTACGACCACGCGCTTGCCGTTGAGGTCGGGCAAGGCGAGCTGGTCCTCCCAGCCGGCAATGGGCCTGCCCGCGCCCGTGGAAAGCACGGGATCATTTCCGCCGACGATGCGGCTGTTCTGGACCAGGAACGGCAGCGCCGGCAGCACGTTCTTCAGGTCCTGGCCCGGCAGGCCGCCATCGGTGTAGCGGTAGGCACCGGTGCCGAGGAACACCGCGTCGAACTCGCCCAGCAGCTGTTCGATCGTGACTTCGCCGCCGATCTCCACGCCGAGCCGGAACTCCACGCCCATGCCTTCCAGCACCTCGCGACGCTTGGCGATGACCGACTTGTCCAGCTTGAAGTTGGGGATGCCGAACTGCAGCAAGCCGCCGATCTGCTCGTAGCGGTCGAACACCACCGGATGGATGCCGACCCGCGCCAGGCGGTCGGCGCAGGACAGGCCGGCCGGACCGGCGCCGATGATCGCCACGCGCTTGCCGCTGGGCTGCACGTCGCCGAGGTCCGGGCGCCAGCCCTGGGCCAGCGCGGTGTCGACGATGTATTTCTCGACCGCACCGATGGTCACCGCGCCGAACTCCTCCAGCGTGCAGCTGCCCTCGCACAACCGATCCTGCGGACACACGCGGCCGCAGACTTCCGGCAGTGGATTGGTCGAGTGGCACAGCGCGGCGGCTTCCTCGATGCGGTTCTCCTGCACCAGCTGCAGCCATTGCGGGATCGCGTTGTGGACCGGGCATTTCCAGCTGCAGTAGGGGTTGCCGCAATCCAGGCAACGGCCGGCCTGGTATTGCGCGTCGGCCTTGTCGAACTTGCCGTACAGCTCGTTCCAGTCGCCGGACGTGCGCAATTCCACCGGAATGCGCTGCGGCATGGTGCGGGGCAGATCGAGGAACTGGAAGACTTGCTTGCGGCTCATGGCGGGTCTCGTGGTTTTCCTTTTCCCCTCTCCCGTTTGCGGGGGAAGGTGCCCCGAAGGGGCGGATGGGGGGACGCGCGCGTCGCCCTCACCCCCGGCCCCTCTCCCGCGGGCGGGAGAGGGGAGCAGTTATGCAGCGCGTCGCAGCGACTCGGTCAACGACTCGATGCTGGCGGCCTTGGGTTTGACCAGCCAGAACTTGCCGGCGTAGTCGCGGAACTCGTCCAGGATCTGCTGGGCCCAGATGCTGCCGGTCAGCTCGCGATGCCGGCCGATCAGCTTGTGCAAATGCTGGCGGTGGTTCTCGAAGCCCTCGGCCGAAATGCGGTGGATGTCGATCAACTCGTGGTTGTAGCGGTCCACGAAGTCGCGCTCGATATCCAGTACGTAGGCCAGGCCGCCGGTGAAGCCGGCGCCGAAGTTCAGGCCGACCTTGCCCAACACCAGCACGATGCCGTCGGTCATGTATTCGCAGCAGTGGTCGCCGGCGCCCTCGATCACCGCCAGCGCGCCGGAGTTGCGCACCGCGAAGCGCTCGCCGGCGCGGCCGGCGGCGAACAGCTCGCCGCCGGTGGCGCCGTACAGGCAAGTGTTGCCGAGGATCGGCGTGTTGCGCGCCTCGAAGCGCGCGCCGCGCGGCGGCCGGATCACGATGCGGCCGCCGGCCATGCCCTTGCCGACGTAGTCGTTGGCCTCGCCTTCCAGCTCCAGCTGCAGGCCGCCGGCGTTGAAGGCGCCGAAGCTCTGCCCGGCGGTGCCGCGGAAACGCAGGTTCAACGGCGCATCGCTCATGCCGTGGTTGCCGTGCGCGCGGGCGATCGCACCGGACAGGCGCGCGCCGATCGAGCGGTCGGTGTTGTGGATCAGGAAGCGGTGGTCGCCGCCGGTCTTGCCGGCGATCGCCTTGGCGAGCAGGCCGTCCATCTGCGTGGCCAGGCTGTCCGGCGATTCGTACAGGCGCTGCGCGGCGCAGTGGCTGCCCTCGAAATGCGCCGGCTTGAGCAGGCGCGACAGGTCGACCCGCACGCCTTCGCGCGGCGCGACTTCGAGTTGTTCGAGCAGGTCGGTGCGGCCGACGATCTCGTCGAGCGAGCGCACGCCCAGGTACGACAGCCATTGCCGCACTTCCTCGGCCAGCAGGCGGAAGAAGTTCTCCACGCGCTCGGGCAGGCCGGTGAAGTAGTTTGCGCGCAGGCGCTCGTCCTGGGTGGCCACGCCGGTGGCGCAGTTGTTGAGATGGCAGATGCGCAGGTATTTGCAGCCCAGCACGATCATCGGTGCGGTGCCGAAGCCGAAGCTGTCGGCGCCCAGCAGCGCGGCCTTGACCACGTCCAGGCCGGTCTTCAGGCCGCCATCGGTCTGCACCAGGGTGCGCGCGCGCAGGTCGTTGGCGACCAGCGCCTGGTGCGACTCGGCCACGCCGAGCTCCCACGGCACGCCGGCATAGCGGATCGAGCTCACCGGCGACGCACCGGTGCCGCCGTCGTGGCCGGACACGGTGATCAGGTCGGCGCCGGCCTTGACCACGCCGGCGGCAATCGTGCCCACGCCCGCGTGCGAGACCAGCTTCACCGACACCAGTGCCTGCGGATTGACCTGCTTGAGGTCATAGATCAGCTGGGCCAGGTCTTCGATCGAATAGATGTCGTGGTGCGGCGGCGGCGAGATCAGGCCGATGCCGGGCTTGGCGTAGCGCAGCCGCGCGATCAGCTCGTTGACCTTGTGGCCGGGCAACTGGCCGCCCTCGCCGGGCTTGGCGCCCTGCGCGACCTTGATCTGCAGCACCTCGGCATTGACCAGGTACTCGGGGGTGACACCGAAGCGCCCAGAGGCGACCTGCTTGATCTTGGAGCGCTTCTCGGTGCCGTAGCGTGCCGGGTCTTCGCCGCCTTCGCCGGAATTGCTGCGCCCGCCGAGGCGGTTCATCGCGATCGCCAGCGCTTCGTGCGCTTCCGGCGACAGTGCGCCCAGGCTGATCGCGGCGGTGTCGAAGCGGCGCAGCACGTCATCGGCCGGGGCCACTTCATCCAGCGGCGTCGGGCTGGCGGCGCGCTTGAGCTGCAGCAGGTCGCGCAGCGCCGACGGCGGGCGCGAATGCACCGCGTCCATGTAGCGCTGCCAGTCGGCGGCATCACCGGTGCGGGTCGCGCGCTGCAGGGTCAGCACCACGTCAGGGTTGTACATGTGGTATTCGCCGCCGTGCACGTACTTCAGCAGGCCGCCGACCTCCGGCTTGAGCAGGTCGTTCCAGGCGCGCGCGGTGAGCTCGCGCGCCTCGGCGTCCAGGCGCGCCAGGCCAACGCCGCCGACGCGCGACGGGGTCTCGGGAAAACACAGCGCGACGACCTCCGGGTCCAGGCCGACGATCTCGAACAGCTGCGCGCCGCGATAGCTGGCGACAGTGCAGATGCCCATCTTGGAAATGATCTTCGACAGGCCCTTGTACACGCCCTTGCGGTAGCTGCGGCCGATCTGCGACTGCTCGCCGCCCTTCTTGAGCTGCAGGATGCCGCGCCGGCCGAGGTCGAACAGGGTCTGGTAGGCCAGGTACGGATATACCGCGGTGGCGCCGAAGCCGAGCAGGCAGGCCATATGGTGCGGATCGCGCGCGGTGCCGGTCTCGATGATCAGGTTGACGTCGCAGCGCAGGCCGAGCCGGGACAGGTGGTGATGCGCCGCGCCGGTGGCCATCAGCGCGTGCACCATCGGCCGGTCGGCGACCGGGTAGCGGTCGCTGAGCAACAGCATCACCGTGCCGTCGCGCGCGGCCTGTTCGACATCGCGGCAGATGCGCTCGATGCCGGCCTGCAGGCCTTCCTCGACGCCATAGGACAGGTCGATCAGGCGATTGCGCTCGACATACTGCGGCATCTTCAGCAACTGGCGCAGCTTGCGCTGGCTGAGCACCGGCGAATTGAGGATGACGTGGTTGACCGTCTCCGGGCCGGCATGGAAGACGTTGGTCTCCTTGCCGAGCTGGGTGGTCAGCGACATCACGCAGCTCTCGCGCAGCGGGTCGATCGGCGGGTTGGTGACCTGGGCGAAGGCCTGGCGGAAATAGTCGTAGAGCGGACGCGTCTGTTGGCTGAGTACCGCCATCGGCGTGTCGTCGCCCATCGAGCCGGTGGCTTCCTGCTCGGTTTCGGCCAGCGGGCGCAGCACCTGCTCCACTTCCTCGGTGCTGAGCTGGAACAGCTTGTGGTAGCTGCGCAGGGTCTGCTCGCTGAAGGGTTCCTCCACCAGCGACGGATCGATCAGCTCGGTCTGCAGGTAGGTCACGCCCTGGTGCAGCCACTGCTTGTACGGCGCGCGTGCGCGGTTGATGCGGTCGATGGCATCCGAGTCGAGCAGGTCGCCGCGCTTGAGGTCGATGGCCATCATTTCGCCCGGACCGAGCTTGCCCTTGCGGGTGACGCGTTCGGCCGGCAGTTCCCACACGCCGGCCTCGGAGGCGACCAGGAAGTGGCGGTCGGAGGTCAGCATCCAGCGCGCCGGGCGCAGGCCGTTGCGGTCGAGCATGGCGGCGGCATAACGGCCATCGCAGGCGACGATGCCGGCCGGGCCGTCCCACGGCTCGGTATTGAGGCCATGGAACTCGTAGAAGGCGGCCAGGTCGGCGTCCTTGAACTCCAGCGACTGGGTGGCCGGAGGCACCAGGATGCGCAGCGCCTGCAGCAGGTCCATGCCGCCGGCGATCAGCAGCTCGAGCATGTTGTCCAGGCTCTGCGAGTCCGAGCCCTTCATCGAAATCACCGGATCGAGCTCGGCGATGTCGAAGCGCGGGGTCTTCCACACCTTGCTGCGCGCCTGCGCCCAGCGCCGGTTGCCCTCGATGGTGTTGATCTCGCCGTTGTGGGCGAGCAGGCGGAACGGGTGCGCCAGCGGCCAGCGCGGCAGCGTGTTGGTGGAGAAGCGCTGGTGGAAAACAATCGCCGAGGACGCCAGGTCGCTGCGCTGCAGGTCCGGGTAGAAGGTGCCGAGCTTGTCCGGCAGCACCATGCCCTTGTAGCTGATGCCATTGGGCGAAAGCGTGTTGACGTAGAAGTCCGGCACCTCGCGCAGCGCCTGTTCGGCGCGGCGGCGGGCCAGGAACAGCGCCAGGCCGAAAGCGTCCTCGTCCTGGCCGTTGCCGGCGTCGACGAAGATCTGCTCGATGCGCGGCAAGGTGTCGCGGGCGAGCTGGCCGCAGACGCTGTCGTCGGTCGGCACCACGCGCCAGCCGAGCGGCTGCGCCTGGACGCGCTGCAGCTGCTGTTCCAGTTCGGCGCGGCAATGCGCGGCCTCGGCCGCGTCGTGCGGCAGGAACACTACGCCGGCGGCGAAGCGGGCGCCGGGCTCGATGCCGGTTTCGCGCGCCAGCGCGCGCAGGAAGGCATCCGGTTTGCGCATCAGCAGGCCGCAGCCATCGCCGGTGAGGCCGTCGGCGGCGACGCCGCCGCGGTGGGTCATGCGCGACAGCGCGGCGATGGCGGTATCGACCAACGCGCGCGAAGGCTGGTCGTCCAGCTGCGCGATCATGCCGAAGCCGCAGGCATCGCGTTCGTCGCGCGCTGCGTCGTAAAGACCGGGTTGTTCGAGCCCTTGGCGAGTGCGGGGGGCCATGTATGCCTCGTAGCGATGCGACCGGGAAGCGGCGACAACCGTGCCCGCTCTACCAGCAGCGCGCGTCTTGAGGTCACCGGATTATCGAATAGATCACAGTTGCTGCGGCGCGGCAACACACCGTTACAGATGCAACGAGAACCCGCGCAAAACCATGCGCGGCAAGGCCTGGCGCGGTCATCGACGATGCCGCGCGCAGGCCCGATGGCGAGCCGTCAGCCGCAGCGCGCGGCAGTGACGACGCGTTGCGCGTCCACTTCCAGGTTCAGGCGTTCGCCGTTGAATTCCATCGTGACCATCTGGTCCGGTTCGAGCACGCGCACGCTCTTGGCATGGGCGTCCTCGCGTGCCTGCTCGGACAACGCATCGGTGAGCTTCTGGCCGACCAGCGATTGCAGCTGGCTGGCGTCGCAGGTGCCGATCGGCGGTGCTTGCGGCGCGGTTTCGGGCGCGGGCGCGGCGGCTTCGGCGGCGGCCTGCTGGGCCTGGGCGGTGACGGCTTCCTGTTCGTCCGGCTGCGGCGACTGGCAGGCGGACAAGGACAGGACGAGCACGGACAGGGGGATGGCGAGCAGGCGGCGGCGCGTGCGCGGGACAGCGGCTTCAAGCATGGGTGGGCTCCGGCCGGAATGGGGCCTCAAGCATAAGCACAAGGCCGGCCTCGTGGCAGCTACCCCGGCCGCCAGCCCGGCCGCGGCGTCCTCACCCGGCGTGGATGCGCCGTTGACGTGCCCACCGCGCGTGCCTGCCGAGAATGCGTGCGTGCCCCGTCGCCCGCCGTCCTCTCCCACTGCCCCCGCTGCCACGCCGCCCGCGGAGATCCGCCGCGCCGGCCTGATCCACGTCAGCGATGCCGCGCCGGGAATCCGCCGGCGCCGTGCCGGCAAGGGCTTCGCCTATCGCGACCCCGACGGCGCGCCGGTACGCGATGCGCAGACCTTGCAGCGGATCCGCGCGCTGGCGATTCCGCCGGCCTATACCGAGGTGTGGATCTGCACGCTGCCGCAAGGCCATCTGCAGGCCACCGGACGCGATGCGCGGCGCCGCAAGCAGTACCGGTATCACCCGGACTGGTCGCAGGTGCGCGGCGACGGCAAGTTCGAGCGGCTGGTGGCGTTCGGCAAGGCGCTGCCGCGGCTGCGCCGGCAATTGCGGCGGGACCTGGCGCGGCCGGGCTTTCCGCGCGAGAAGGTGTTGGCGACGGTGATCGCGTTGATGGCCGATACCCTGGTGCGCGTCGGCAATGTCGAATACGCCCGCAGCAACCGCTCGTATGGACTGACCACGCTGCGTAACCGGCACCTGGAATTCCTGCGCGGCGGCCGCGCGCGGCTGAAGTTCCGCGGCAAGAGCGGGCTGGAGCACGACATCGAGATCGACGACAAGCGGCTGGTCAAGCTGATCCGCGCCTGCCAGCAACTGCCAGGGCAGGCGCTGTTCCAGTACCGCGACGACGACGGCCAGCTGCAGCCGGTCGATTCGGGCCAGGTCAACGATTACCTGCGCGAAGCCATGGGCGCGGAGTTCACCGCCAAGGATTTCCGCACCTGGGGCGGCACCCTGGCGGCGTTGCAGAAGCTGGGGCGGCTGCCGCTGCCGGAACGCCGCAGCGAGCGCGCCCTGACCCAACTGCAGAACGAGGTCCTGCGCGAAGTCGCCGACGCGCTGGGCAATACGCCGGCGGTCTGCCGCAAGGCCTATATCGATCCGTGTGTATTCGAGGCCTGGCGCGAAGGCCGCCTGCAGGTCGACGAACAGGTGCGCGGGCCGCGCCAGTGGGAGCAGTACGCGTTGCGTTTCCTGGCGCGCGCGCATGGCAAGCGGCGCAGGGCGACTTGAGCGCGCGCGCGGTGTGGCTTCAGCCGCGACCGAGGGATCCTGCGGTCGCGGCTGAAGCCGCTCCTACAGTGGGGACCTCTCGAAGGCGGGATGGGTCGGGGGCCGATGGCAATCGGGAGCTGCGCTTTTTCTTCCTACCCTCCCGCCCTCCCGGCGCGCCTCGATCGAAGCCGTAATAACAACGTGCTTTGCGCCGTCCTGGCGGGAGGGGGGGCCAGCGGCCGCGCCACGGCCGGGGAAATACACAGCCGGGAGTGCGCTTTGTCCAACCGAGCCGGCCCGCCCCCTCCCGTCAGGGCGGTGCCCGCAGCGACAGGAGTAGGCAAGACCGGAGTGGGGCACTGCCCGCGCAGCGGGTCGTGGCACGGTCACCCGCAATAAATGGCGGTGATGTTGTTGGTCGCGCCTTTCTCGATGGTCAGGCGGTCGCCGCCGGTCTGGCCTGCGCCCTGCGAGGGATCGGCCTGGCCGCTGCTGGTGGCGCCGCTCTGCCCACCGCCGTGGCTGACCACCTGGATGTTGAGGCTGTCGCTATCCACGCGCGCACGCTCCACGGTTTGCTCGGAGGCGGCCAGCCCGACCGCGCCGCGCACCATGTCGACGTGGCACACGCCGGAGATCGTGCCATCGATCGGCGCGACTGCCATCAGGTGCGAGGTGCTGCAAGCCGACAGCGTGGCGGCGGTGGCGAGGCTGGCAAGGCAGAAGGCGAGACGTTTCATGGCGCGGCTCCGGGTCGTGAATGCGCCTAGCGTGGGGAGGCGGGCGTGTGGACGGCATGAAGGTCCGACGGCGCCTCGTCACCGGACCTGATCACCGGCGCAGGCAAGGTGCGGTGCCACCTTCGGGAGCCGCGCCATGCCGACCTGCGACGTTTGCGGAAACGACTACGACAAGGCCTTCACCCTGAGCCAGGGCGAACGCCGCGGCACGTTCGATTCGTTCGAATGCGCCATCCATGCCTTCGCGCCGAGTTGCGCGCATTGCCAGTGCAAGATCATCGGCCACGGCGTCGAAGGCGGCGGAAAGATCTACTGCTGCGCCCATTGCGCGCGCCACGCCGGCGTCGAGGGCGTGGCCGACCGCGCCTGATCCCGTCCCCACATCGAGGCCATCCGATGGCTACACGCAAAACAGCCCGCAAGACTACTTCCGCCTCGTCGAAGAAGAAGGCGCCAGCGCGCGCGTCGGCCAAGGCGTCCCGCCCCACGACCGCGAAGCAGACCGCGGACCGCCAGCGCGCGCTGCAGTCCGACGTGGATCGTCGCGATGCGGCCAGGCCGAAGTCCAAGCCGGCGAAGAAGGCGACCCAGGCCGGTAGCCGCCGGCAGCCGGAAAATCCCTTGCCCAAGCAACACCTGCGCAAGCCGGGCAACGAGCATGCGCTGGCCGTGGAGCCGCGATTCCTGGCGCCGGACTATGCCGGCAGCGGCAAGCTCGAGGGCATGGCCGCGATCGTGACCGGCGGCGATTCGGGCATCGGCCGCGCGGTGGCGGTGCTGTTCGCGCGCGAGGGCGCCGATGTCGCCGTGCTGTATCTGGACGAACACGAAGATGCGCAGACCACCGCCCACCACATCGAGGCCGAAGGCCGGCGTTGCCTGCTGGTCAGCGGCGACGTGCGCGACAGCGCCTTCTGCGACGCGGCGGTGGCGCAGGTGGTCAAGGCATTCGGCCGGCTGGACATCCTGGTCAACAACGCGGCCTTCCAACTGCACACCGAACGCATCGAAGACCTCAGCGACGCGCACCTGCAAGAGACTTTGATGACGAACATCGGCGGCTATTTCCACATGGCGCGGGCGGCGGTGCCGCACCTGGGCCGTGGCGGATGCATCATCAATACCGGTTCGGAAACCGGTTTGTTCGGCAGCAAGGCGCTGCTGGACTACTCGGCAACCAAGGGCGCGATCCACGCGTTCACGATGTCACTGGCCAGCCAGTTGCAACCGCGCGGCATCCGCGTCAACGCGGTCGCGCCGGGGCCGGTGTGGACGCCGCTGAACCCGGCCGACAAGTCCGCGCAAGACGTCGCCGACTTCGGCAAGGACAGCGACATGGGGCGGCCCGCGCAACCGGAGGAGCTATCGCCGGCGTATGTGTTCCTGGCCTCGCCGGTCACCGCCAGCTATATCAGCGGCGCGATCCTGCCGGTGATGGGCGGGCCGCGCGGCTGACATGGCCGCTGCGCGCGGGAATCCGCCGGCAGCGAAGTCTGCGGGATAATCTCCCTCTCAGCGAAGGGGGACTTCATGCAGGACGCAGACATGCGCTGCCGGGTGCTGGTACTCGGCGGCTACGGGCACTTCGGCGCGCGCATCGCGCGTGCGCTGGGCAAGGACGACGCGATGGCCGTCGTGGTCGCTGGACGCCATGCGCGCACGCACGGTCCCGCGCATTTCCCGGCGCTCGCCTCGCGGCTGGAATTCGTCGATCTCGACATCGGCGCGGGCGACCTGGATGCACGGCTGGCGGCATTGCGTCCGGATCTGGTGATCCACACCGCCGGGCCTTTCCAGGGCCAGGGTTATGCGGTGGCCGAGGCCTGCCTGCGCGCGGGCGCGCATTACGTGGACCTGGCCGATGGCCGCGATTTCGTCCGCGAATTTCCGGCGCGAATGGACCCGCTAGCGCGAGCGGCGGATCGCGCCGCCATCACCGGGGCCAGCACGTTGCCGGCGATTTCCAGCGCGGTGGTGGATGCGTTGCGCGGACGCTTCGACACGCTCGACGATATCGACATCGTGATCGCGCCGGCGCAGCGCACGCCGCTGGGGCTGGCAACGGTACGCGCGGTGCTGTCGTACTGCGGCAAGCCGTTCCGCTGTTGGCAGGAGGGGGAATGGCGGAACATCGTCGGCTGGCGGCGTCCCGAGCGGGTCCGCTTCGCGCGTATCGACGCGCGCTTGGCTTCGCCCTGCGATGTGCCGGACCACGACCTGCTGGTTGCGCGTTACCCCGGGGTGCGCACGGTGCGTTTCCGCGCGGCGTTGGAGTTGCCGTTCCTGCAGCGGGCGCTGGCGCTGATCGCCGCGTTGCGGCAGTGGGGCGCGCCGGTGCCGATGGCGGCGTTGGCGCCGGCGTTCTCGTGGGCCGGGCGCTGGTTCGACCGTTTCGGCAGCGACTTGGGTGGCATGTCGGTCGTGCTGCGTGGCGAACGCGATGGCCGGCCGCAGGTGCTGCGCTGGGATCTCACCGCGGCCTATTTGCATGGTCCGGAAATCCCCTGCCTGGCGGCGGTGCTGTTGGCGCGTCGTCTGGCACGCGGCGAGGCGTTGCCGGTCGGCGCGCAGGCCTGCATGGGGCTGCTGACCTTGGCAGATTTCGAGGGGGCGTTCGCCGAGTGGGGGATCGAGAGCGAGGTGGGTGTTTCGACGGGATAGCGGCACGGTGCGTTCAGCCCTGATGGGTATGCGAGCGCAGGCGATGTTGTCGTGGTGCAGGGTTTGCGGTCGCGGCTGAAGCCGCTCCTACAATGGCCTCTAGATCCATCGGCGCACGATCACAGCGCCAGCCGCTCCGCCTCCTCGGCCTCCACCAGCCGCAGCATCAACTGGGCCAGCGTCACCACGTCCTGGTGGTTGTGGTCGAGCACGCGACGCAGGTCGACGGCGTCGCCGCCGCGCAGGTAATGCAGCCACGCGGCCGGCGCCTGCGCGCCGGGCAGATCGTCTTCGCGCACGATGCGCAGCAACTGGCGTTCGATGGTGGCCAGGCGGCAGTTTTCCCAGCTGCCGCGGTAGCGCCGGCGGGTCGGGAACAGCAGGTCGACATGGTCCAGCGCGGACAGCGGTTCGGGCCGGCGCGCGAGCCGGTAGCGGGTCTTCAGCAGCGGCGCGTCGTAGCAGCGGCCGTTGTAGCTGGACAACACCGTGCGTGGGCCCAGCCACGACGCGAAGGTGTCGAGCATCGCGGTCTCGGCGCCTATCGTCGCCATCATCAGCTGGCGTACGCGCAAGCCTTCGCCGCGTGCGGGGTCGCGATGCCAGTCGGCCGCACCGATCATGAAGGCGCGCGTGCCGGTGCCGCCGGCCAGGCCGGTGGTCTCGGTGTCGAAGAACAGCACGTCGCGTGGATCGACCGCATCGTCGCGCCGGGCGAAGGCCAGCGGCAAGGGCGCGAGCGGATGCGCTTGCGGCAGGAAGGCTTCGACCAGGTGCAGGCCGGGCGCGATCTGTTCGCCGGGCAGGTGGCGGTCGCGCGCGGCGGCTCGGGGCACGCTGGCGGTGGGCGCCACCGCGCGCTCGCGCTGGCCGATGAGGCGCCGCAGCGCGGCGATGTCGGTGCCGCGCGACCGGGCCGGCGCGCTCGTTGTCGGTTCCGGCGCGGGGGTCGGCATCGGTGTCGAGGGCGCGGCAGGGATCGGCTTGTGGCGGACTTCTCGGTCGATCCAGGCGAACACGGGTTCGTTCGCCGGCGTGGGTGCCGCCTGGGCGACCGGTACCGGCGGCGACGGCACCGCTGGCGGCGACGGATGGGGGGCGGCGTGCCCGGCCTGGTGACGCAGCAGGCGCAGGCGTTCGGCGTCGATGGCCGGGCGTCGTGGCGCTGCCGAAGGCGCGTTCGCTGGCGGTTGCGCGACGGAAACCGCCGGCGCCGCAACGCGGTCGGCCGTCGCTGCGGGCGTGCCCGTTTCTGGCCCGGCTGCGCCCGCCTCGCGGCGCAACAGGCGCAGCTTGTCGGCGCTTACGCCCACGTCGCCGCTTCCAGCGCGGCCGGTGCGTCCGTGCCCTGCGGGTCAGGTAGGCCGTCGAGCTGTGCGAGCAGGGCCAGCACTTTCAACGCCAGCCGCTTGGGCGTGGCGTGATCGCCCTGCTCCTGCGCGGCCAGCACCGGGCCGACACAGGCCGGGCAGCCGGCGCTGCAATCGCAACCGCGCACCAGCTCGCTGGCACGTGCGACCAGTTCGGCCTGGCGCTGCCACAGCGGCTCGCTCAGCCCCACCCCGCCGGGGAAGTTGTCGTACAGGTAGACCGTCGGCACGAACTGCTGCTGCAGTTCCACGGTCTCTTGCTGGCCATCGAGGCCGCGCAACTGGCCGCGACCGCTCTGGTCGGCCAGCGCGAACCAGGCGCCGTCGCCGCTGCCGACCGCCTTCTGCAGGTCGCGCGCATCGGCCATCACCGCCACCGTGGCGACCACGTGCAGTGCGTAGGCCGCGCCGAGGAAACCGTCCAGCGCGTCCTGCCGCGAGGCGAAGGCCTGGCCCAGGGTGGCCTGCGGCAGCTGCCACCACAGCGCGGTGGTGTGCAGTTCCTGGTCGGGCAGGTTGACCGGGCCGTAGCCGATGTTTTCGTGGGTGTAGTAGCGGATCTTCTTGTAGCCGGCCACGCGCCGCACCACGTGCACTTCGCCGTGGTGGCAATCGCCGCGACCGGCCGGGCCGCCGTCGAAGCGGTCCAGCACCTTCAGCTTGGTGTAGTCGATGCTGTCGGTGTAGTAGTCGACGTGGGTGCGGGTGACGTAGGCCTTGCGGCCCTCCCAGTCCAGTCGCTCGACCTGGTAAGGCGTGCTCTGCACCATGTGGATGGCGCCTTCGTACAGGGTCAGCGCGGCGGCGGAGTAGTCGACCTCGGCGATGATCTGTTGCTTGCCGTCGCTGCGGTCGACGACGACGAAATTGCCGTCGGCCACCGAGCGCAGGCTCACCGCGTTGGCCGGGTAGCTGTCGGCGATCCATTCCCAGCGCTCGTTCTCCTGGTGGATCACGCCGCTCTCGGCCAGCGCTTCCAGGAACACCACCGGGTCGACCGGGCCGAACGGCTCGCCGGCGTTGAACGGCAGCTCGAACGCGGCGCAGCGGATGTGGTCGAACAGGATCAGGGTCTGGTCCGGGGCGATGCGCGCGTGCTCGGGCGAGGCGTCGGCGAAGAAATCCGGGTGCCGGACCACGTACTGGTCCAGCGGCTGCGAGCTGGCCACCAGCACGCCCAGCGCCGGCTGCTGGCGCCGCCCGGCGCGGCCGAAGCGCTGCCAGGTCGCCGCCACGCTGCCGGGGTAGCCGTTGAGCACCACCACGTCGAGCGCGCCGATGTCCACGCCCAGCTCCAGCGCCGAGGTGCTGACGATGCCGTCGATGTTGCCGGCGCGCATCGCGCGTTCCACTTCGCGGCGCTCGGTCGGCAGGTAGCCGCCGCGATAGGCACGGATGCGCGGTGGCTTGCGCGGATCGTGGTCGAAGATGTCCTTGAGGTACTTGGTCAGCACTTCGACCATCAGCCGGCTCTGCGCGAACACCAGCGTCTTCAGCCCGGACTTGATCGCGATGCGCGCGATGCGGTTGCTTTGCGAACGTGCCGAGGCGCGCAGCCCCAGGTCGGGATTGACCACCGGCGGATTCCACAGCAGCACATGCTTGTCGCCGACCGGCGCGCCGGACTCGGTGATCGCGTGCACGCGATCTTCGATCAGCGCCTCGGCATGCGCCTGCGGGTTGCCGATCGTCGCCGAGCACAGGATGAACTGCGGGTTCGCGCCGTAGAACGCGCAGATCCGCTTGAGCCGGCGCAGCACGTTGGTGACGTGGCTGCCGAACACGCCGCGGTAGGTGTGCACTTCGTCGATCACCACGTATTGCAGGTTCTCGAAGAACTGCGCCCACTTGGTGTGATGCGGCAGGATGCCCTGGTGCAGCATGTCCGGGTTGGAGACCACGATGTCGCCGTGCAGGCGGATCGCCTGGCGCGCGTCGCCGGGGGTGTCGCCGTCGAAGGTGAAGGCCTTTACCCCGAGGTCGCCGGCGCGGTTGAGCTCCAGCAATTCGGCGACCTGGTCCTGCGCCAGCGCCTTGGTCGGGAACAGGTACAGCGCCTTGGCACGGCGGGTCATCGCCGCGGCCACCACCGGCAGCGTGTAGCACAGTGATTTTCCGCTGGCGGTCGGCGTCACCACCGCCAGGTGTTCGCCGCGCGCGGTCGCCGCCCAGGCCTCGGCCTGGTGGCTGTAGAGCTGCTCGATGCCGCGCGCGCGCAAGGCCTGCGCCAGCGCCGGTGGGAGATCGTCCGGCAGCGGCGCGTAGCGGCCTTCGCGCCCGGGAATGGTGAAGCTGCCGGTGATGCGGTCGGCGTAGCGGCGCGCCAGCCGCGCGGTCAGCAGCGCGCCGTCGCGCGAGGGCGCGCCTTCCAGCGTGGACAGCGCGCGCTCGGCGTCCTCGGTGCGGCGGGCCAGTGCGTGGGCCATGCGGTTATCCCCAAAGCAGTCATCGGAACGGGTCATCGTCTCATCGCATGAGATTGACGAGCAAAAACACGTTCATGATCCTGATGCCGTCGCTCGCATTCGGGGACACGGTGCTCACGCGGGAAATAGCAGGCTGAAACCCCCACAAGACTGAGGAGAACCACGATGGCCCAGCGAATTCCCGAAGGCACCGTGGTGGTGGTCGCCGATGGCGGCTCGGCCCGCGTGTTCACCAACGTGGGTAGCGACCGTGACCTGCAATTGCACCAGCAGGCGACGCTGGCCGTGCAGAACGTCGACGACGACGGTCCGTCCGGCAGCGTGCCCAAGGACATGAGCGAGACCCAACTGGACGAGGCGACCTTCGCCAAGCAGCTGGCCGCCGAGCTCAACGACGGCGCGCTCAACAACCGCTACGCCCACCTGGTGCTGATCGCCGACCCGGCCACCCTGGGCCGGATCCGGCCGCTGCTGCACAAGGAAACCCAGGCCCGCCTGCTCGGCGACCTGGCCAAGGACTTCACCAACGCGCCGCTGGACGATATCCAGCGCGCGCTGCGCTGAGTCGCCGCGTGGCCTACGCGGATCGCTACCTCACCGTCGAGCCCGGCCGCGCCGAGGTCGAGGCCTCGCGCGGCCGGGTCGCGCTGGAGTTCGGCGCGCCCTGGTGTCCGCATTGCCAGGCCGCGCAGCCGGCGTTCGCACAGGCCTTGGGCGAACGGCCGGATGCGGCGCATCTGAAAATCGAGGACGGCAAGGGACGGCCGCTCGGCCGCGCGTTCGCCATCAAGTTGTGGCCGACGTTGGTGTTGTTGCGCGATGGCGTGGAAGTCGCGCGGGTGGTCCGGGCGCGTGCGCCGGCGGATCTGGCCGAGGCGTTGGCGCAATGGGATGCGGTGCCGGACGGAGCTTAGTTGGGCGAGTGACGCACGCGGCGAAGTCGGTGGTTCTTCTCGCATCAGCGAGAAGCGCGGGTTTCTGCGGCTTGCGAGGTGGGGGGTTTATTGAGGGGCGCGCGTGGTGTGGGCGGTGGTTTCAGTCGGCTTACGGTACGGGCACCGCCCTGCCGGGGTACGACCACCGCTGCCGCGGTGGTCACTTTCGGTTCGGGCGGACATCCTGTCCGCACTCACCGCGCGGCACATCCCTGTGCCGCTCGACGCGCCCACCCCGGCAGGACGGCGCAAGGCGCTTTGATTTTCAATCTTCGTTCGGAGCGCGCCGGGAGAGGGAGAAGAGGAAAGCTCGGCTCCCGATTGCTAATGACACCTGATGGTCCGCGGGTTCGATCGAAGCCGGGCAATTGCAGATCGTTATAGCAATCGGGACGAAGGCTCTTCTCCTCCCACCCT
>Ga0160434_100045_pt1 | contig 95177 bp, 85 predicted proteins | sample HID1973I_E0MG_FD_108273 | JGI IMG/M metagenome (GOLD analysis project Ga0160434, IMG submission 108273) | Enriched mosquito-associated microbial communities from UW Madison campus, WI, USA - HID1973I_E0 MG | ecosystem: Host-associated > Arthropoda: Insects > Digestive system > Unclassified ... | reverse complement strand
CCTCGCGTGATGACGTGGAGCGGGTCGTGATCACCCGTGAGGTCGTGCTCGACAACGTCAACCCCACGATCGTGCCCCGCACCACGACCCGCACCCGCACCCCCCGCGAGAAGTCCGCCTGACCCCCCGAGGACGCGGGGTCAGCCCAGCCACTCCCGCGCCGCGGCGACGAGCATCGCGACGCCGAGGTCGAGCGTCGGCTCGGGGACGGGCGCGAAGTACGGCGAGTGGTTGGGCGCGACCCCGTCCGGCAGGTTGCCCATCCCGGTCGCGGCGGAGAGGTCGAACCCGGCGAAGAGCGACGTCGCGAACCCGCCGAGGTTCCAGTAGACGAGCGGCACGCCCGCGGCGGTGGCGAGGTCGCCGACGTCCTCGGAGCCGGGCAGCGGCGGCAGCGAGATCACGACGGGACGGCCGCCGGCCGCCTCGATCCGGGGACGCTGCTCGTCGAGCGCGCGGGCGAGCACGGCGCGCGTGCGCTCCGAGGCCGCGGGGTCGTTGACCATGAGGTCGAACGTCGAGACCTCCTCGATCTCCGGCGCCGCGGGCGCCCCGGACGCGGCCGCCTCGGCGTCGACGATGCGCCGGATCGCGGCGAGCACCCGCCCGCGCACGCCCTCGGTGAAGGACCGCACGTTGACGAGCAGCTCCGCGGTCTCCGGGATGATGTTCGCCTGCGTCCCGGCGCGCACCGACCCGACCGTCACGACGGCCGACTCCCCCGCCGCGACCTCGCGCGACACGACGCCCTGCAGGCGCATGACGGTGGCCGCGGCCATGACGACGGGGTCCACGGTCGACTCGGGGCTCGACCCGTGACCGCCCTTGCCGTGGAGCGTCACGCGGAACGAGTCGGTCGCGGCCATCGCGGTGCCCGCCGTGAGGTTGACGACGCCCACCGGCAGCGGCATGACGTGCTGCCCCAGCACGACGTCGGGACGCCCGCCCGTGCGCTCGAACAGGCCGTCGGCGACCATCGCGCGGGCGCCGCCGCCCACCTCCTCGGCGGGCTGGAACACGACGACGAGCGTCCCGGACCAGGCGTCGCGGCGGGCCGCGAGCTCGGCCGCGGCGCCGAGCAGGCACGTGACGTGCACGTCGTGCCCGCACGCGTGCATCGTCCCGGACTCGTGCCCGTCGGGCGTGGTCGCGGTGTCGGTCGACGCGTAGGGCAGGCCCGTGCGCTCGGTGACGGGCAGGCCGTCCATGTCGGCGCGCAGCAGGACGCGCGGGCCGTCGCCGTTCTCGAGCACCCCCGCGACGCCGGTCGTCCCCAGGGCCTCGTGCACGGCGTAGCCCCAGCCGCGCAGGCGCTCGGCGACGATGCCGGCGGTGCGGTGCTCGGCGAAGGCGAGCTCGGGGTGGCGGTGCAGGTCGGTGTAGATCTCGGTGAGCTCGGCCGTCGTCAGCGGGGTCGTCATGCAGGCATGATCGCGCGTCGCACGGCGCCCCTCCACCGGGCGAGCGCGGCTCAGCCCACGAGTAGCGCGGCTCAGCCCACGAAGAGGCAGAAGGGGTGGCCCGCCAGGTCCGCGTAGACCCGCAGCGGCTCGTCGGGGTCGTGGGAGCGGTCGTGCAGGAGGCGCGCGCCGAGCGCGAGCGCGCGCTCGTGCTGGCGGTCGAGCTCGGCGGCGTCCGGCACCGTGCAGTCCAGGTGGAGCTGCTGCGGCACGTCCGGCGCGGGCCACGTCGAGGGCGGCAGGTGCTCGACCTGCTGGAACGCGAGCGGCACCCCGCCCGGCCCGGCGCGCAGCACGAGCCAGTCGGCCCCGGCGGGGTCGGGTTCGCCGGGCGGCGGCGGCTCGTCGCCCGGCCGGTACTCGAGGCCGAACAGCTCGCGGTAGAACTCGGCGAGGGCCCGCGCGTCGGTCGCGTCGAGCACGACCTGGCGGACCACGGGGTACGTCGGTGCCATGGCCCCAGCGTCGTGCGGGCCCGCGCCCCTCGCACGCGCGGGCCGCGCTCCCCCGTCGGCCAGCCGGAGCGCGCAAGAACTCGACACGATCAGAGCAAGGAACGTACAGGGGTCTTGTGCCCGGGCGACGCGGCGTCCTAGTCTTCGGCACGACGACGGTGCGCGGCGGTGCGGCCACGCGCCGCCGACGGGTCAGCACGCCCGTCGGGCAGCACGGAGGTCCCGGCCTCCCGAGAGAGACGGATCGACGATGATTCGCAGCACACCCCGCACCACCGCGCCCTCCTCCCCACGTCCCGCCGGGCGGAGCCGGCCCGCCCGCCGCGCGCTGGGCGCCGCCGTGGCCCTCGCCCTGACCGTCGTCGGGGCGACCGCGCCGTCGGCCCTCGCGCACGGCCGCGGCCCGGCGCCCGAGCCGACGCCCGTGACGCGCGCCGCGCTCGACCCGGCGCTCGTCGAGGGCCGCGGCGCCGACGTGCCGTTCCTCGAGCAGGAGGCCGAGAACGCCGTCACCACGGGCACCGTGATCGGCCCCGGCCGCGACGCCTACACGATCGAGGCCGAGGCGTCGGGCCGCTCGGCGGTGCGCCTCACGGCGGGCCAGCGCGTCGAGTTCACGCTCCCGGCGGCGGCCAACGCGATCACCGTGCGCTACGCGATCCCCGACGCGCCCGAGGGCGGCGGGATCCGCGCGCCGCTCGACGTGTCGGTGCTGCGCGACGGGAGGAAGGTCGGGCTCGACCGCCGCATGACGCTGACGTCCGAGTACTCCTACCTGTACAACCAGTACCCGTTCACGAACGACCCGACGGCGGGCGTGCTCCAGCCCGACTGGTGGGTCACCGAGTGCGCGTGCGTCCCCTCGCAGACCACGCCGACGCCGCAGTTCGAGACGCCGTTCCGGCCCATGAAGTTCTACGACGAGCAGCGGCTGCTGCTCGGGACCACGTACCGCGCGGGCGACGTCGTGCGGCTCACGATGCCGGCGCGCAGCAACGCGGCGTGGACGGTGATCGACCTGCTCGACTCGGAGAAGGTCGCCCCGCCGACGGTCCGCCTGCGCGCGGCGAACGCGCTGCTGTTCGGCGCCGACCCCACCGGGCGGCGGGACTCCGCCGACGCCCTCGACCGGGCGATCGCGTACGCGCAGCGCAAGGGCCTCGAGGTCTACGTCCCGCCGGGCGTCTACCAGGTGAACCGGCACGTCCTCGTCGACGACGTGACGATCCGGGGCGCGGGGAGCTGGTACACGGTCTTCCGCGGGAAGCAGGTCGCGCTCGACGAGCCGGCGCCCGACGGGTCCGTGCACACCGGCGTCGGGTTCTACGGCCGGTCCGCCGCCGAGGGCGGCAGCAGCGACGTGCACCTGCGCGACTTCGCGATCGTCGGCGACGTGCGCGAGCGCATCGACACGGACCAGGTCAACGGGGTCGGCGGCGCGCTGAGCGACTCGACGATCTCCGGCCTGTACATCCAGCACACGAAGGTCGGGATGTGGTTCGACGGACCGATGGAGAACCTCGTCGTCGAGGACACCGTGATCGTGGACCAGATCGCCGACGCGCTGAACTTCCACGGCGGCGTGACGGACTCCGTCGTGCGCGACACGTTCGTGCGGAACACCGGCGACGACGGCCTCGCGATGTGGTCGGAGAAGACCGCCAACTCGGGCAACACGTTCGAGCACAACACGGTCCAGTCCAACAGCCTCGCCAACGGCGTCGCGGTCTACGGCGGCACGGACAGCACCGTGCGGGCCAACCTCGTCGCCGACCCCGTCCGCGAGGGCAGCGGGCTGCACGTCGGGGCCCGGTTCGGCGCCGAGCCGTTCGCGGGGACGCTCGACATCGTCGACAACACCGTGGTGCGCGCCGGCACGTACGAGCTCAACTGGAACATCGGCCTCGGCGCGATCTGGTTCTACGCGCTCGACCGCGACATCGACGCCGAGGTGCGCGTGCGGGGCGACCACTACCTCGACAGCACGTACAACGCGATCATGCTCGTCTCGGACTGGGGCGTGAAGGACGAGGTCGCGATCGAGGGGGTCGCGTTCGAGGACGTGCGGGTCGACGGGACCGGGACGTCCGTCGTCTCGGCGCGCGTGCGCGGCGGGGCGACGTTCGAGGACGTCGACGCCCGCAACGTCGGCTGGGCCGGCGTGAACAACTGCGGCGCGTTCGGCTTCCCCGCGGGCGGCACGGAGTTCACGCTCACCGACCTCGGCGGCAACGACGGCACGTCGCTCAGCCCGTGGGAGCCCGGCACGGTGAACTGGCTGGGCCGGTTCGTACCCAGCGCGCCGTCGTGCACCGACCGACCGCCGGTCGTCGCTCCCCCGGCGCCCTCCCCCTGGGTCCAGCCGGTCGGCTGAACCGGACGCCGGGGGTGCGGGGGACGGGTCGCGGCGCGGCCGTCCCCCGCGTCCGGGGCGCCCGGGTAGGGTCCCGGGGTGCTCATCCTCGGACCGGACGACGACGTCGTGCCCCACCTCGGCCACGCACCCCGGCGCATCACGGTCGTCGGGGTGTCCGGCGCGGGGAAGTCGACGCTCGCGGGGCGGCTCTCCGAGCGCCTCGGCGTGCCCTGGACCGACATCGACGGGCTCCACCACGGTCCCGGCTGGGTCCCGCGGCCGGAGTTCCTCGACGACGTCCGAGCGCTCGTCGCGCAGGACGCGTTCGTCACGGAGTGGCAGTTCGCGGCGGCACGCCCGCTCGTGCTGGCCCGGGCCGAGCTCGTCGTCTGGCTCGACCTGCCGACGCGCGTGACGATGCGCCAGGTCGTGGCCCGGACCTGGCGGCGCACCCGGACGCGGGAGGTCCTGTGGAACGGGAACGTCGAGCCGCCGCTCTGGCGGTCGATCCTGCGGCGGCCGGAGGAGAACATCGTGCGGTGGGCCTGGGTGACGCGGCACAAGTACCGCGACCTGCCCGAGCGGCTCGCCCGCGAGGCGCCCGGGGTCGTGCTCGTGCGGCTGCGCTCGCGCGCCGAGGTCGACCGCTGGGTCAGACGGCTTCCGGCGCCGCCTGCCGCGTGAGCTCCTCGACGATGTGCACGTCGGCGTCGAGCCACGGCACGGAGAGCCACTCCCCCGTCGTGAGCCACGCGAGCTCGTCGTGCTCGACGAGCGGCTCCGGCTCGCCCTCGACGATGCGCGCGAACCACAGCCGCATGACGTGCCGGTCGGTGATCGCCCACGTCCCGTGCTCGGGACCGACGATCTCGTCGCCGAGCTCGACGCGGACGCCGAGCTCCTCGTGCAGCTCGCGGTGCAGCGCCTCCTCGGGCGTCTCCCCCGGGTCGACCTTCCCGCCCGGGAACTCCCAGCGGCCGGCGAGGTGCAGAGGGCGCGTCCGCCGGGCCGCGAGCAGCTGCCGCGGCGCCCCGAGGTCGTCGACGATCGCGGCCGCCACGACGAGTCTGCGCAGTGTCATACGCGGAGTGTCGCACGTCGTCGTGACGGCGGGACGGCGCGCCCGTGGCGCGCGCGAGACGTCAGCGGATCCCTGCGGCGCGCGCCCAGGCCACCGCCTCCGCGCGGGTCGAGACGCCGAGCTTGCGGTAGAGGCTGCGCACCTGCGACTTGACGGTGTTGCGGGTGACGAAGAGCTTGGTGGCGATCTGCTCGAGGGTCGTGTCCTCGGACAGGTTCGACAGGACGACGCGCTCGCGGCGGGTCAGCGGGGCGATCGGCTGCGGGTAGACGGCCAACGGGACCGCTGCGGGGCGGACCAGCTCGATGGTGCTCATGTTCTCCTCCTGATGCTGCTCTCCGGTCACGTCATCCCCCTGGTGGCGGATCCGGCTGTTGTGCCACCTGAAGAGATGGGCAGAGGTCCCGTTCATGACGCGACTTTTCACCCTGGATTTTCAGGACGGCTCGTGCAGGATGCTCAGTAGCCCTTCGTCGGGCTGCCGGGACGGCGTCGTCGCAGGTCAGAGCCGGTGACGGTACGACAGGAGCACGAGCGCGACGGCGACGAACGCCGCGCCCGAGGCCTCGCCCTCACGGACGACGTCGACCGCGAGGTGCTCGACGGTGGGGACCATGCCGCTCGCGAGGTCCTCCTGCAGGGTCCGCTCGAGCGTGTCGCTCAGCGCGGCCATCGCCGCGTCGACCGTCGCCCGGGGACCGGACGTGAGGTAGGTCGGCGTCGGGACCTGCGGGCGGGCTGCGACGACGTCGTCGTCACGGTGTCCGACGTCCGTCGGGACGGGACGCGAGCCGGTGTCGATCATGAGTCTCCCCCTCGTGGAACCCGAGGGCGCTCCCTCGGTACGTCCCACGCTGGAGGACCCACCTCAAGGTGCCGCGGCCCCGAGCCAAGGAGAACCTCAAGATCTCCTCAAGCGGAGGTCTCGCCCCGGGCGGCCCGCCGCAGGCCGTCCAGGGCTCCGGACGCCACCCCGTCGCCGTCGCGCAGCAGCGCCGCGAGGTGCCGAGCGGCGTCGGAGAGCTCCTCCTGCCCGAAGGTGCCCGCGGACCCGGTGACCGCGTGCAGCAGCTGGGCCGCCTCGGCCTGGTCGTCCGCGTCGGCCGCACCCCCGCCGAGCAGCTCGAGCACACGCTCCGCGCGCCCGACGTTGCGGGCGCGGGCGCGCTCGGCCAGGTCGGCGAAGGCGTCGTGGAAGGGTGCCGGCTCGTCGCCGGCCCGGTCGTCGGGCGTCACCGGTCCCAGCCGAGCGCCTCGGCGAGCAGGCGCGGGAGGCTGAGGGGGTCGAACGGCTTGGTGAAGACGGCCGCCGCACCGAGCCCGTCGAGGCGGGAGATGTCCTGGGCACCAACCTTCGCCGTGAGGAACACGACGGGGACGTCGTGCAGCCCCTCCTCGGCGCGGATGCGCGCGAGCACCGTCGGGCCGTCGACCGTCGGCATCATGACGTCGAGCAGGATCGCGTCGGGCCGCACCCGGCGCGCGAGCGACACGCCCTCGACGCCGTCGCCGGCCGTGTGCACCTCGTGGCCGCCGACCGCCGACAGCGCGAGCGCCGTCACCTCGCGGATCGACGGGTCGTCGTCGATGACCACCACGCGCCGGCCCCCCGAGCTCACGTGCACAGTCCCCCCGTCCGTCGCTCCGACCAGCCCCGACGACCGTATCCCAGGGCGCCCTGCGCCGCCGCTGGACCGGCGGACGGGCGGACCGTCGCCTACGCTCGGTCGCATGCAGGAGGGGCAGCGCGCGGCGGCGCGGGCCCAGGAGGTCTTCGTCCGCTGGTGCTGGGCCTGCGGCGTCGCGGTGCTCGCGCTCGTGGTGGTCCTCGCCGGGCCGCTCGACGAGTCGACGCGCGAGGAGATCTCCCGGGCCTCGATCGCGGCAGCAGGGGTGCTCGCGGCGGTGAGCTGCGGGCTCCGGGCGGCACGCTCGACGGGACGGCGGCGCCGCGCGTGGGGCGCGCTCTCCCTCGGCGGGGTCGTCGGGCTGCTCGGCAACGTGTACGCGGGTCTCGTCGGCAACCCGGAGGCCGGCGACGTCGCGTACATCGCCGCCCTCCTGCTGGGGATCGTCGGCCTCGCCCTGTTCCCGACCGTGCGCCCGCGCGGCCAGGAGATCGTGCGGATGCTGCTCGACAGCGTCGTCGTCGGCGGGTCCGTCCTGTACATCGCCGTGTTCGCCGTCGTGCTCGACGGCGGCACGCTGCAGTCCGACCCCGCCGTGACCGCGTACGCGCTCCCGGTCGTCGACGCCCTGCTCGCCACGCTCGCCGTGCTCGTCATGACGCGCTCGAGCGCGTCCGAGCGCGTGCCCCTCGTCCTCGTGGGCAGCGGCTTCGTCCTGTACGCGGTGGCCGACGTCGCGTTCGCGCTCCTGTCCGCGGGCGGCGGCTTCTCGTTCGGCAGCCCGGTCGACGCCGGCTGGGTCGGCGGCTACCTCGCCATCGCGCTCGCCGCGCGGCACCCCGCGGCGTCGGGCAGCCCCGTGGCCGACCGGCGCGCCGACGGCTCCGCCGTCCTCGGCACCGTCGTGACGTTCTCGATCTTCCTGGGGGCGGCGCTCGTGCGCGTCGGCCAGTCCGGCGGGTCGGTGCCCTGGGTCGCGAACGCGCTGTGGGTCGCGGTGCTCGTCGCGGTCGTCGCCCGGCAGATCCTCGTGGTCGCCGACAACGAGTCGCTGCGTCACGGCCTCGAACGGCGCGTCGAGGAGCGCACCGCGCAGCTGCGCTCCCTCGCGAGCGAGCGGGCGCGCACCCTCGAGTCCGTCGCGGACGGCATCTACGGGGTCGACACCGCGGGCCGGGTGACGTTCGTCAACGCCGCCGGCGCCCGCACCCTCGGTGCGTCCCCCGACGACCTCGTCGGGCGCGACGCGCACGCGACGTTCCACGCCCCCGCCGAGGACGGGACCCCGTTCCCCGCCGAGCACTGCTACATCGTCGAGGCCGTGCGGGAGGGCGTCACCGCGACCGCGGAGCTCGACGTCTACCGCCGGCTCGACGGCAAGGACGTGCCCGTCGAGGTCACGGCGAGCCCCCTGCGGGACGACGGCACGGTCCGCGGGGCCGTGGTCGTGTTCCGCGACGTCACCGAGCGCCGCGAGGTGGAGCGGATCAAGGACGAGTTCGTCTCGGTCGTGAGCCACGAGCTGCGCACGCCCCTCACGTCGATCCGCGGCGCGCTCGGTCTGCTCGACAGCGGCATGCTCGCGGGCTCGCCCGAGCAGGCGGCGCGCATGGTCCGCATCGCCCTGACGAGCAGCGAGCGGCTCAACCGCCTCGTCGACGACATCCTCGACATCGAGCGCATGGACGCCGGCACGACCCCGCTCGAGCTCGCTGACCAGCCGGTCGGCACCCTGGTCACGACCGCCGTCGAGCAGGTCGCGATCATGGCGCAGGAGGCGGACGTCGCGCTCGAGGTCGACCGGACGACCGAGGTCGTGCGCGCCGACGACGAGCGCGTGGTCCAGACGCTCACGAACCTCCTGAGCAACGCCGTGAAGTTCTCCCCGCACGGCGGGACGGTGCGCGTGTCGTGCGTCCCCGTCGGCGAGATGGTCGAGATCCGCGTCGACGACGAGGGCCGCGGCATCCCGCCGGACAAGCTCGAGGCCGTGTTCCGCCGCTTCGAGCAGGTCGACGCGTCCGACGCCCGGGAGCGCGGCGGCACGGGCCTCGGCCTGCCGATCGCGCGGAGCATCGTCGAGCGCCACGGCGGCCGCATCTGGGCCGAGAGCGACGGTGACGGGACCGGGTCGAGCTTCCGCTTCACGCTCCCCCGGGCGCCGTCGGGCACGCCGCGCCTCGCGCCGCCGGACCCGGTCGACCCCGACGCGGACCTCTCCCCGCGGGACCTGGAGCCCCCGGACGACGCTGACCTCGCGGTCGAGCCCGGCACGACCCGGGTCGTGGTGGTCGACGACGACCCGTACGTCGTCGACGTGCTGCGCGCCGTCCTGGAGGCCCGCGGGTACGACGTGGTCGGGCTGACCGACGGGCGCGACGCCCTCGCCGTCGTCGAGGGCGAGCACCCCGCCGCGATCGTCCTCGACCTCGCGATGCCGGGCACGAGCGGCGCCGAGGTGCTCGCGCGGCTGCGGCACTCGGTCGCGACCGCGGAGGTGCCCGTCGTCGTGGTCTCCGGCACGCGGGCCGCCGAGGCCGGCGAGACGGCCGCGCTCGCCGACGGGTGGCTCGTCAAGCCCGTCGACCCCGTGCGCCTCGCCCAGACCGTGCGCGACGTGATCCGGCTGCGCCCCCACCACGGGCAGGTGCTCGTCGTGGAGGACGACGACGACCTGCGGACGGTCGTCTCGACCGTGCTCGAGAGCGGCGGTCTCGTCGTGACCCGGGCCCGCTCCGTGCTCGAGGCCCGGACGGCGCTCGCGCAGGGACCGGACCCCGACCTCGTCGTGCTCGACCTCGCGCTGCCCGACGGGTCGGGCCACGAGCTCGTGGCGGAGATGCGCCGGGACGGCCGCCTGCGCCGCGTGCCGCTCGTCGTGTACAGCGGGGCGGAGGTCGCCACCGAGGAGCGTGCGGACCTCAGCCTGGGCCGTACCGTCTTCCTCACGAAGGGCCGGGTCGCGCCGGACACGCTCCTGCGCCCCGTGCTCGACCTGCTGGACGCCGCCTCGGGCCGCACGCCCCGGGACGTCGACGGCACTCCCCTTCCCCCACCCCCGAGGAACCCATGACCGAGCCCCTGACCATCCGCGTGAGCACCGGCACCGGCACCGGCCGGACGACGCTCGCCGCCTTCGACGCCGCCCTGACCGCCGCGGGCGTGGGCGACTACAACCTCGTCCGCCTCAGCTCCGTGGTCCCACCGGGCAGCCAGGTCCTCGAGGTCGACGGCGGCGGCCAGCTCGTCGGCGAGCACGGCGACGCGCTCTACTGCGTGTACGCCGAGGCGCACGCCCAGCTCCCGGGGCACGAGGCCTGGGCGGGCGTGGCATGGTCGCTGCGCGACGACGGCAGCGGCGCGGGGCTCTTCGTCGAGCACGAGGGCCCGTCGCACGAGCAGGTCGCGACCGACCTGATCCACAGCCTGGAGGACCTCTCCGCGACGCGCGGCGGCATCTACCACCCCGCCGGCCGGCGGGTCGTGGGCATCACGTGCGAGACGCTCCCCGTGTGCGCGGTCGTCGTGGCGACGTTCCGGCGGGCGGGCTGGACGGACCGGTCGGAGGCCGCCGGTGGTCGCTGACGTCACGTTCGAGACCACGGTCGACGGCGCGGTCGCCGAGCGCTTCTGGGACCTCTACCTCGAGGCGTTCGAGCCGCTGCGCACGCGCGCCGCGGCGCGCCACGTGCTGCACCGCGACGAGTTCGACGAGGAGATGGCCGACCCGCGCGTGCTCAAGCTCCTCGCGCACGACGAGCACGGCACGGCCGTCGGCCTCACGACGCTCGCGACCGACCTCGCGGCCGTGCCGTGGGTGAGCCCGGAGTTCTTCGCCGCGCGCTACCCCGAGCACGCGGCGCGCGGCGCCGTCTGGTACATCGGGTTCACGCTCGCCCACCCCGGACGCCGGTCGACGCGCACCTTCATGGACATGATCGACGCGCTCGTCGCGCACCTCGCCGAGCACCGCGTCGTGTGCGCCTACGACGTCTCGCGCTTCAACGACGACTCGCTGCGCTTCGCGGACAACCTGCGCCGCCACCTCGAGCGCACGCAGGACGTCACGGTGGAGACGGTCGACCAGCAGTCGTACTACGCGACGACGTTCCACTGAGACGCGCGCGGCGCCCCGCCCCCGGGTGGGGACGGGGCGCCGCGCGACGCCGGGCCGCGGTCAGCCCGCGACGAGCACCGCGTAGTCGTCGGCGGAGAGCAGGTCGCCGGTCGAGGTGACGTCGACCTTGAAGAGCCAGCCGTCGGTGTAGGGGTCGGAGTTCACGACGGCCGGGTCGTCGATCGCGGCCTGGTTCACCTCGACGACGGTCCCGGTGACCGGCGAGAACAGCTCGGACACCGACTTGGTGGACTCGACCTCGCCCACGACGCTCCCGGCCGTGATCTCGGTGCCCACCGCGGGCAGCTCCAGGTAGACGATGTCGCCGAGCGCCTCGGCGGCGGTCGCGGTGATGCCGACGACGGCGGGTGCCGACCCGTCGATCCACTCGTGCTCGGCGGTGTACTGCAGGTGCGACGGGAACTGGGCGTCGGTCATGGTCTGCTCCTCGGGTTGCGGGGGCGCGGTCGGTGCGTGGGCGGTCAGGACTGCTGGGGACGACGGTAGAACGGCATCGCCGTGACCACCACGGGCTCGGCCCGCCCGCGGACGTCGACGGCGAGCTCGGTGCCCTCCGCGGAGAACTCGGGGCTCACGTACGCCATGGCGACGGGGTACCCGAGCGTCGGCGACGGCGCGCCCGACGTCACCGTGCCGATCCGGCGGGGCTCTCCCCCGGACTCGGGCAGCACGACGCCGTACCCGGCGCGCGCGGGGCGCCGGCCGAGCCCGCGCAGCCCGACGAGCACGCGCGCGGGCGGCGAGGCCTTGCGCGCGGCGAGGGCGTCGCGGCCGACGAACGGGAGCGGGTCGCCGTCGGGGGTCTGCTTGTCGAGCTTCACGACGCGACCGAGGCCGGCCTCGTAGGGCGTGGTCGTGGTGTCGAGCTCGTGCCCGTACAGGGGCATCCCCGCCTCGAGGCGCAGGGAGTCGCGCGCGGACAGGCCGGCGGGCACGAGGCCGAGCGGCTCCCCCGCCGCGAGCACGGTGCGCCACAGCGCGGCGGCGCGGTCGGCCGGCACGAAGAGCTCGAAGCCGTCCTCGCCGGTGTACCCGGTGCGGGCCACGAGGGCGTCGACGACGCCGTCCTCGACGGTCAGGCGTACGGGCGCCTCGGCGTAGTACCTCATCTCGCGGATGACCTGTACAGGATGGGCCTGACCTGCGACGACGTCGGTCGTGTCGACGATCCCCGTGACGATCTCCTCGGCGCGCGGGCCCTGGACCGCGACGAGCGCGATCTCGCTCCCCCGGTCCGTGACCACCGCGTCGAACCCCGCGGCGCGCGCGACGAGCTCGCGCGCGACGAGCGGCGCGTTGCCGGCGTTCGCCACGACGAGGAAGCGCTCGTCGTCGAGCCGGTACACGACGAGGTCGTCGAGGACCGACCCGTCCTCGGCGCAGATCATCGTGTACCGCGCGCGGCCGGGGGCGACCGCCGTGAGGTTCCCGACGAGCGCCTGGTCGAGCGCCGCCGCGGCCTGCGGGCCCGCGACCTCGATCTCGCCCATGTGCGAGAGGTCGAAGAGGCCGGCGGCCTCGCGCACCGCGCGGTGCTCGGCGAGGTCGGACGTGTAGCGCAGCGGCATCTGCCACCCGCCGAAGCTCGTGAGGCTCGCCCCGAGGGCGACGTGCTCGTCGTGCAGCGGGCTCAGGCGGTCGGGCTGCGCCGGGGCCTGCTCCCCCGGGTCGTGCGACGGCGTCTGCTCGGTCGTCATCGTGCGGTCCTTCCTGGGCGTGCCCGCCCGGTGCGCTCGCGCGCCCGGGCCGGGCGAGGGTCGTCGGGGCGGGTCAGGACAGCGGGGCGACCTGGGGGTCGGACACGTAGGCCTCCAGCGGCGGGCACGAGCACACGAGGTTGCGGTCGCCCCGGGCGCCGTCGATGCGGCGCACGGGCGGCCAGTACTTTGCCGCCCGCAGGCCCGCGACCGGGTACGCGGCGAGCTCGCGCGAGTACGGCTTGTCCCACGCGTCGGCGGTGAGCGCGGCCGCCGTGTGCGGAGCGCCCCGCAGCGGGGACTCCTCCACCGACCAGCGCCCCGACGCCACGGCGTCGATCTCGCCGCGGATCGCGACGAGGGCGTCGACGAAGCGGTCGAGCTCCGCGAGGTCCTCGCTCTCCGTGGGCTCGACCATGAGCGTGCCGGCCACCGGGAAGGAGAGCGTCGGCGCGTGGAACCCGTAGTCCATGAGGCGCTTGGCCACGTCCTCCGCCGTCACGCCCGTCTCCGCGGTGATGCCCCGCAGGTCGAGGATGCACTCGTGCGCGACGAGCCCGTTCGGGCCCGTGTACAGCACGGGGTAGTGGTCCGCGAGGCGCGACGCGACGTAGTTCGCGGTGAGGACCGCGGTCTTCGTCGCCGCGGTGAGCCCGTCGGGGCCCATGAGCGCGACGTACGCGTACGAGATCGGCAGGATGCCCGCCGAGCCGTAGCGCGTCGCGGAGACCGGGGTCGCGCCGGGCGTCGCCGCCAGCGGGTCCCCCGGCAGGAACGGCACGAGGTGCTCGGCGACCGCGACGGGCCCGACGCCCGGGCCGCCGCCGCCGTGCGGGATGCAGAACGTCTTGTGCAGGTTGAGGTGCGAGACGTCGCCGCCGAACTCCCCCGGCCGCGCGAGGCCGACGAGCGCGTTGAGGTTCGCGCCGTCGATGTACACCTGACCGCCGGCATCGTGTACGAGGTCGCACACCTCGCGCACGTGCTCCTCGTAGACGCCGTGCGTCGACGGGTACGTGATCATGATCGCCGCGACGCGCGGGCCGTGGTCGGCGATCTTCGCGCGCAGGTCGTCGAGCAGGATCTCGCCGTCGGGAGCGGTCGCGACGACCTCGACCGCGAGGCCGGCGAGCGCGGCCGACGCGGCGTTCGTGCCGTGCGCGGACGCGGGGATGAGGCAGAGGTCGCGACCGGCGTCGCCGCGCGACACGTGGTACTCGCGGATCGCGAGGAGGCCCGCGAACTCGCCCTGCGAGCCGGCGTTCGGCTGGACCGACACGCCCGCGTAGCCCGTGATCTCGGCCAGCGCGGACTCGAGGCCGCCGATGAGCTCGGCGTAGCCCTCGGCCTGGTCGGCGGGCACGAACGGGTGGAGGTCGGCGAACCCCGGCCAGGAGATCGCCTCCATCTCGGCCGTCGCGTTGAGCTTCATCGTGCACGAACCGAGCGGGATCATCGTGCGGTCGAGCGCGAGGTCCTTGTCCGAGAGGCGGCGCAGGTAGCGCAGCATCGACGTCTCGGAGCGGTGCAGGTGGAAGATCGGGTGCTGCAGGTAGCCGGTCGTGCGCGAGGCCCACGCGGGCAGCGACGCGTCGGCCGCCTCGGGTGCCTCGCCGACGCCGAACGCGCGAAGCACGGCCGCGACGGTCGCCGGGGTCGTCGTCTCGTCGCACGCGACCTGTACATGATCGACGTCCGGGCTGTACAGGTTGATCCCGGCGCCGGCGGCGGCCTGGACGACCTCCGCCGCGCGGCCCGGCACCACGGCCCGGACGGTGTCGAAGAAGACGTCGTGCTCGACCGTGACGCCGCCCGCGCGGAGCCCGGCGGCCAGCGTGGCCGCGTGGCCGTGCGTGCGCTCCGCGATCGCGCGGAGCCCGTCGGGGCCGTGGTGGACGGCGTACATCGACGCGACGATCGCGAGGAGCGCCTGCGCGGTGCAGATGTTGCTCGTCGCCTTCTCGCGGCGGATGTGCTGCTCGCGCGTCTGGAGGGCGAGGCGGTAGGCGGTGTCGCCGTCGGCGTCGACCGACACGCCCACGAGGCGTCCGGGCAGCGAGCGCTCGAGGCCCTTGCGGACGGCCATGAACGCGGCGTGCGGTCCGCCGTAGAACAGCGGGACGCCGAAGCGCTGCGCCGAGCCCACCGAGACGTCGGCGCCGAGCTCGGCGGGGGAGGCGAGGACCGTCAGCGCGAGCAGGTCGGCCGCGACGGTGACGAGGGCGCCGCGCTCCTTCGCCTCCGCGACGACGGGCGCCCAGTCGGCGACCCGGCCCGACGCCCCGCTCTGCTGCACGACCACGCCCACGAGCGCCGCGTCGTCCGCCAGGCCCTCGGGAAGCTCGCCCGCGGCGCGCGCCGCGTCGAGTCCGGCCGCGAGGCCGCCCGAGAGGTCCGCGACGACGACCGGCAGGCCGATCGCGCGCGCCCGGCCGAGCGTCACGGCGAGCGTCTGGGGGAACAGGTCGGCGTCGACCACGACGTACCCGCTCCTCGCGCGGGACGCGCGCCACATGAGCGCGACGGCCTCGGCGACGGCCGTCGCCTCGTCGAGCAGGGACGCGTTCGCGACGTCGAGGCCCGTGAGGTCCTCGACCACCTGCTGGAAGTTCAGGAGCGCCTCGAGACGGCCCTGCGAGATCTCGGGCTGGTACGGCGTGTACGCCGTGTACCAGGCGGGCGACTCGAGCACGTTGCGGCGGATCACCGGGGGAGTGGTCGTCCCGTAGTAGCCGAGGCCGATCATCTGCGTCTTGACGACGTTCTTCGCGGCGAGCGCGCGCAGGTGGTCGAGCACCTCGGTCTCGGTGCGCGCGGCCGGCAGGTCGAGCGGGCGGTCGGCCCGGATCGACGCCGGCACGGCCGCGTCGACGAGCGCGTCGAGCGACGCGTGGCCGAGCTGGTCGAGCATGACCTGCACCTCGCGGCCGCGAGGGCCGACGTGGCGGGGGGCGAACGCACCCGAGGCCGCGGCGTGGGCGGCGGTCGGGTCGAAGGGCTGGGTCACGGGGACCTCCGGAGGCGGGGACGACGACGGGTCCCTCCCCGCTCTGTCATCGGACGCACGCGTCGACCTGAGAGTTTTGCCGGTCCGCCATGCGCTCACGAGGAGCGACGGGGCGCGCCGGCTTGCACCGTCGGTGGGCCGGGGACGCCGGGGCGTCGTGCGGCCGCTTTCCAGAGTTGCCTCGCCGCGACGGTACGTGGGCCTGAGAGATTCCCGGGGAGGGTTTGCTCCTTCGGCGCCGGCGCGGTCCCTGCGGACCCGGCCGGGCTCTCCCGTCGTGGTTCGGGCGGCACGGCGGCCCCGCCGTCCAGGACGGGTGGGGCCACCGGTGAAGCATGAAGTTGTGCGCCCATCGTACCGGCGGGACCCGCCCGCGGCGGACCGGTCCCGGGTCGTGGCCTCAGACGGGGTCGCCGACGAGCTCGCGCTCCGGTGCCGGGCCGTCGACCGGCGCGGGCGCGGGCGGCGTCGTGGCGCCCCGGCGGGCCGAGGGGCGGCCGTGCGTGAGGTAGAGCGGCAGCCCGGTGAGGAGCAGGCCGCCGACGAGGTTCCCGAGCACCGTGGGGATCTCGTTCCACACGAGGTAGTCCACGACCGTGAACTGCCCGCCGAGCAGCAGGCCGGACGGGAAGAGGAACATGTTGACGATCGAGTGCTCGAACGCCATGAAGAAGAACAGCATGACGGGCATCCACATCGCGACGACCTTGCCGAGGACGTCCTTCGCGAGGAACGCGCCGACGACGCCCATCGACACCATCCAGTTGCAGAGCATCCCGCGCACGAACAGCGTGAGCATGCCCGCGGCGCCGTGCTCGGCGTACCCGACCGTGCGGCCCTCGCCGATGTGCCCGATGGCCTGGCCGACCTCGTTCGGCGGGGTGTCGAACCCGTACGTCACGACGATCGCCATCATCACCGCGACGGCGAACGCGCCGAGGAAGTTGCCCACGAAGACGAGGCCCCAGTTGCGCAGCACCGCGGGCAGCGTGACGCCGGGCCGCTTGTCCAGCCACGCGAGCGGGCCGAGGACGAACATGCCCGTGAGCAGGTCGTAGCCGAGCAGGTACAGCATGACGAAGCCGACGGGGAAGAGCACCGCCCCGAGGATCGCCTGGCCGGTCGTCACGGTGACGGTGACGGCGAACGCCGCGGCGATCGCGAGGATCGCGCCGCCCATCGTCGACCGGACGAGCGTGTCGCGGGTGGACAGCAGGACCTTGTTCGCGCCGGCGTCGACGATCGTCGGGACGAGCTCGGCGGGCTTGAGGTAGGACATGGGCGCGGCTCCGGGGGAGAGGTCGTCGGTGGCCTGCCGCCGGGGCGGCGCCGCCGACGCTACGGACCCGCCGTTTCCCGGGCGTGTCCCCGCCCGCGCGGTCTCGTTACCGTCTTCGCTCAGCGGCCGGCGGCGCGCTGTGAGGTCACGCGCGCCGCACGACGACCGAGCGCACGGTGGCGAGGCGGCCCACCGCCCGCTCCAGCGCGCGCGTGCGGCGCTCCGTCGCGCTGAAGGCGACGTCGATGCGCCCGACCCGGCCGCCGTCGTCGGCCGGGGTCGTGGCGAGCGCGTCGAAGCTCACGCCCCGCGTCGAGAACACCCCCGTGAGCGCCGTGAGCGTCCCGGGACGGTCCACGCCGTGCACCGTCGCGACCCAGTCGACGTCGCCCTCCGCGTCCCCGGCGGCGTGCCGCGCGGCGTCGGGCGCTGCGTCGGGCGCTGTGTCGGGCGCTGTGTCGGGCGTGGCCGGTGCCCCGGGCGCCGTGCCGGTGGCCGGGGTCGTCGCGGCGAGCATCTGCCCGACGCCGTCCGCCGCCTCCGCGAGCCGGCGCGCCTCGTCGTCGGGCAGGTCGTCCAGGAGCAGCCGGGTCCAGCCCTCCGGGCCGAGCACGAGCGGGACGCCGAGCACCCCGCGGTACGGGACGTCGCGCCCGTCGGCGTCGCGCACGGAGATCTCGCCGTCGAGCGCGACCTGCCCGGCGACGACGATCTCGCGCCCGTCGAGGAGCGTGTCCACGAGGTCGACGGTCGCGCTCGCCGTGCCCGCGGGCGTCTTCGCGCCCGACTGGTGCGTCATCCACGGCCGCGCGACGGTGCGCAGGTCCGCGGGCCACGTGTCGATGAGGTCGAACGCCGCGCCGATGTCGTCGGCGGCCACGGCGGCGAGCTCGCGCTTCGCCGCCGCGATCTCCGCGGGCAGGACGTCGAGGGTGCGGCCGCGGCGCAGGGCGTCGACCGCGCGGCGGCGCTCGTCGCGGTCGAGACCGCTCACGCGCACGGTCGACCACAGCGGCACCGCGTCCTCGCCGTGCTGCCCGCCGACGAACCCGCCCACGCGGTGGCGGCGCACCCCGAGCTCGACGGCGACCTCGCGGCGGAACCGCAGCGTGTCGAGCCACGCGCCCATGCCCAGCACGCGGTGCCGGCCGAGGCGTTCCGCCATGACGGCGACGCCGAGCTCGACGGGGTTCGTCACGACGATGACGACCTCGTGGCCCGAGCCGTGGCGCGCGATCGCGTCGGCGTGCTCGGCGAGCACGTCGCGGTTCGTCGCCGCGAGGAGCCGCCGGTCCGGGTCGGCGCCCGGCCGCGCCGGGGCGGTGAGGCCGGCCGCCACGACGATGACGTCGGCCGCGACGTCGCCGGGGGAGTGGGCGACGTCGAGCAGCGGCGCGTGCTCGTCGTAGGCGTCCACGAGGTCGGCGCGCAGCCCGTGCACGGCGCGCGCCGAGGCGCCGCCGCGCCGTCCGACGAGCTGGAGGCGCGACGTCGGCGACAGCACCTGCCGCTCGACGAGCTGCGTGCACACCTGCCGCCCGACGTCCCCCGTCGCGCCGATCACCGCTACGTCCACCCCGGCAGCGTACGTCGCGGCGGACGGCGCCCGGGGCGGGGCCGATGAGTCCGCGGCCCGGCGGGGGTCGGCACGGGGGAGACGACGACGGAAGGAGCACGCGATGAGCGCCCTCGACCCGACGGTCACCAACCTCGACGGCTACGGCACGCCGCCGATCGAGTGGTCCCGCGTCCGCGAGACGCTGTTCCGGCAGGTCCCGCAGGCGCCCGGCACGGGCGGCCCGAACCGGCACACGACGTGGTTCGCGACGACCGACCCGGACGGCCGGCCCCACGTCGTGCCGCTCGGCGCCCTGGTCGTCGGGGAGGAGGTCTTCCTGTGCGCGGGCGAGCGCACGCGCAAGATCCGCAACGTGCACCGCGACCCCCGCTGTACGCTCTCGGTCGCGACCGAGCCGTTCGACCTCGTGGTCGAGGGCACGGCCGAGCGCGTCACCGACCCCGCGACCCTCGAGCGCGTCGCCGCCGGGTTCCGCGACGACGGCTGGCCCGCCCACGTCGAGGGCGACGCGCTCTCGGCGGAGTTCAGCGCGCCGTCGGCGGGGCCGCCGCCGTGGTCGGTCTACCGGGTGGTCCCGGGCCGCGTGTTCGCGTTCGGGACGGCCGAGCCCTACGGCGCGACCCGCTTCGACCTCGCCGCGCCGCGGTAGGTCCGCGGGAGGACCGCGGGACGGCCCCGGGCGGCCGGGCGCGCGGGGACGCAGGGGCGCGGGGTGCGGCGTCAGGCGAAGTCGATCGCCGCCGCCGCGTCGACCATCTCGTCGAGCACGGCGCTCACGACGGGCCGCGGCTCGTGCCGGGTCGCGCGGTGGCGCGCGACGAGCCGCCGCGAACCGAGGCCGGGGAGGCCGACGACGGTGACGCCGTCGGGCACCTCGGCCGACGCGACGCCCTCGACCGCGAGCGCCGGCAGCATGGCCACGCCGAGGCCCGCGGCGACGAGCGACAGGCCGACGTCGAAGTCGTAGTAGAGGTGGCGCGTGCGCAGCGTCGTGCCGAGGCCGCGCTCGAGGCGTCGTAGGGCGCGCGCGGCCGCGGTCTCGGGCTGCGGCCCGAGCCAGACGGCGTCGCGCACGTCGTCGAGGCGCGCGGGGGTGGGCATCGTCGTGGGCACCACGAGCCGCCACGGCTCGTCGAGCAGCACGACCTCGCGGGTCCCGCGGGGGGCGGGCGCGTCCGCCTCGACGTCGCGCTCCAGCAGGACGACGTCGAGCTCACCCGCGCGCAGGAGGCGCAGGGCCTCGGCGGGCTCGCGCTCCTGGACGTCGAGCTCGACGCCGGGGGCCGTCTCGGCGAGGCGCGCGGCGACGGGCGCGACGACGGCGCGGATCGCCGTCTGGAACGAGCCGACGGCCACGCGGCCGGTCACCTCGTCGCCGAGCGCGGCGAGCGCCTTGCGCGCCTCGACGAGCTCGGTCTCGATGCGTTCCGCGGCGTCGGCGAGCACACGCCCGGCCGGCGTGAGGCTCACGCCGCGCGGCCCGCGGTCGAGCACGGCGACGCCCTCCTCGGCCTCGAGGCGCTGGATCTGCTGAGACACCGCGGACGGGGTGACATGCAGGAGATCCGCTGCCGCGAGCACGCCCCCGGCACGGTGCACGGCAAGGAGGAAGGCAAGTCTGCGTGGGTCTGCTGCCATGTAGGAATGCTAAACGGCTGGTCCAGATTCATTCGATTGTGCTGAAGCGATTTGACGTCCACACTGGTGCACGGCGCCGATCGGTTCCTCCTCCTTTACGGGTCGGCGCCAGAGCTTCGCACCACCCGCGCCACCAGCCACAAGCCCGGAGCGCACAGCCACCGCAGCGTCGCGGTACCCCTCCACCCACCACTTCGTCACCGGAGTACCGCTGTGCCCGTCACCCTCGACTCCTTCGTCATGCTCCTCGGCTGGATCGGCGCCGCCGCCGGCGTGGTCGCCTACGCCCAGGTCAGCCGCGGCCGCTGGGCCGCGTCGTCCGCGCCCTTCCAGCTCACCAACCTCACCGCGGCCGGGCTCATGGGCCTCGTCGCCGCCGCCAACGGCGTCTGGCCGTCGGTGTTCGCGAACCTCGTGTGGATCGTCATCGGCGTCCAGGCGATCGTGCTGCTCGTCCGCGCGCGCCGGGCACGCCTCGCGCGCGCCGCCGCACCGGCCGCTGCCGTCGAGGCGGTCGAGACCGTCGTGACCGCGGAGCCGGTCGTCGTCGGACGCGTCGTCGTGCGCGACGCCGAGCCCGCGCCGCGCGAGGTCGGGCTCGCCGCCTGACCCGGGCGGGCGTCAGACGCCCGCCGGCGTGACGAGGCCGACGAACAGGCCCATGACCAGCACCGTCACCAGCTCGTTCGCGGCGTTGAGCACCGTGAGCCCCACCGGCCGCCCCTCGAACGCGTCGTGCGTGACGAACCGCGCCGCGGTGAACCCGGCCCACAGCACGAGGGCCGTGAGCAGGGCGTTCCCGAGGTAGCCGCCGCCGTAGAACGACCACGCCAGGTACGTCGCGCCGGCGAGCACCCACGCGGTGACGAAGCTGACGACGAGCGTCACGACGATCGGCCCGACGGCGTCGCGCGCCACGCCCGAGGGCGACACCTTCGCGACGCGCATCCAGTACGTGCCGAACACCTTCGGCGTGTACCAGACCGACCCGACGACCATGCTCGAGACGGTGGCGGCGAGGACCGCCCAGTAGTTGATCTCCGGAACCATCCGACCGCTCCCTCGCGTCGACGCGACCCTTCCCGGAGCGTACGACGCCACCGGCGTCCGCGGTGGCCGACGCCCCGGCCGGGCGCCGGGGACCTTCGACCCTCGTGCGCGCAGCCGCGGCGTGGCTACGATCCCCGCGTGACGACCGTCGACGTGCTCGCCGACCCCTCGCCGCCGCAGGTGCGGCTCATGGAGGCCGCGGAGCACCTGGTGGCACGGCTCGGCTTCGACGGGGCGAGCTCGCGCGCGATCACCCGCGCCGCCGGGCACCGCAACAACTCGGCGATCGCGTACCACTTCGGCTCCCGCCGGGCGCTGCTCGACGCGGTCTGGCGGTGGCGCAGCGGCCCGATCGACGCGCACCGGCGACGCCTCGTCGCCGAGATCGTGGAGCAGGGGCGCGACCAGGACCCCGAGGCGCTCATGCGGGCGCTCGTCGTGCCGTCGGTGACCGCGATCGACGCGCTGCGCCCCAGCTCGTGGGCCCGCTACACGGTCGCGACGCTCTCCGTGCGGCCCCTCGACTTCGTCGAGGCCGCCGACCCCGGGGACGACGGGGTCGCGGTACCGCCGCCCGCGACGCGCGACCTGCTCGACCTCATGCGGTCGGCGGTGACGGACGAGCCCGGCGCCGCGAGCCTGCGGGTCGCCCTCGTGTCGCGCTCCCTCGCGTCGACCCTCGCCTCGTGGGAGGCGGACGTCGAGCGCGGCGAGCCGGACGTCGTGCCCCTCGGGACGCTCGCCGAGCGGGCCGTCGCGCTCGGCGCGACCGTGCTCGCCGCCTGACCGCCGCTCACCCGACGCGGCGGCTCCCGGCCGCGCGCGCCGACGCCGCCCGCCGGGCCGTCGCGGCGAGCACCCCGCCGAGGAGCACGAGCGCAGCGGCGGACGCGAGCACCGCGGACGTCGTCGCCCCGGTGGACGCGAGCCCGCCCGCGGTCCCGCTCCCGCCCGTCGTGCCGCCGCCCGTCGTGCCGCCGCCCGTCGCGCCGCCGCCCGTCGCGCCCGGGTCGGGGTCGGTCGGGTCGGTCGGCCCGGGCGTGCCGCCGTCGTCGGCGAGGAACAGGACGAAGTCGATCCCGTCGAGCGGCGCGCCGACCACCTCGAACGTCCGCTCGCCGTCGCCCGCCGGCACGTAGCCGTCGGGCGGCGTGACGCGCGCCGAGTACGCGCCCGGCGGCAGGTCCGCCGACCACGTCCCGCCGTCCCCGACCGTCGAGGTCGCGACGACGTCGCCGTCGGCGTCGCGCACGTCCACGCGGGCGCCCGGCACGTAGTAGCCCTCCTCGTCCGTCACGGTGCCGCTCACCGCGACAGGCCCGGCGTCCTGCGCGACCGCGAAGTCCTGGTCGAGCCGGTTCTCGCCCGCCGCGGTGAGCGTCACGGCACGCTCCGTCGTCGACGCGGTGTAGCCGTCCGGGACGGTCAGGGCGACGGCGTACGCGCCCGGCACGAGGCCGTCGAGGAAGTACGCGCCGTCGGCGTCGGTGACGAGCTCGACGGCGCCGTCCGGCCCGTCCACCGTCACGGTCGCGCCCGGGACGGGCGCACCGCCCGCGTCGGTGACGACGCCGCCCACCGCGCCGGGCCGCGCGAGGGCGAAGTCCACGTCGGCGACGTCGTCGGCGTCCACCGTGACCGTCCGCGCGGTGGGACCGTCCGGGGCGTAGCCGAAGGGCACCTCGACGCCCACGGTGTGCTCGCCGGGCACGAGCCCGTCGACCGCGTACGTGCCGTCCGCCGCGGTGGGGACCGTGCGCGTCCCGCCCGGTCCCGTGACCGTCACGACGGCGCCCGCCACGGGCGCGCCGCCCGCCGTGACCGTCCCCGAGAGCGACGGCGGCGCCGCGACGACCGCGTCGTTCCCGGTGCTCGGCGCCTCCTGCCCGACGTCGACCGTCACGTTCGCCGGCAGCGACTCCACCGTGTAGCCGCCCGGGAGGTCGGCGAGCGCGAACTCCCACTCCTGCGGCAGCCCGCCCTCCACGTCCCAGCCCACGTCGTCGAGCACGAACTCGCCGCGCGCGCTCGTCGTCGCCGTGACCGGCGTCCCGCCGCCCACGGGCGTGAGCGTGACCGTGACGCCCGGGACCGGGACGCCGTCGACGTCGCGCACGGTGCCGCTCACCGCGATGGGCACGACCTCGCGCGCCGCGAGGTCGACGCCCGCGTCCGTCGACGAGAGGTCGACGCCCGTGACGACGCGCGGCCCGGACGGGACGAGGCCGAACGGGAACGCGTCGCCCGCGGCCGGCAGGGCCGTGAGCTCGACGGCGTACCCGGGCGCCGCGGCGTACCCGGGGAAGGCGTACGACCCGTCGTCGCCCGACGTCGTCGTGGCGAGCACGGTGCCGTCCGGCCCCCGCAGCGTGAGCGTCGCGCCGGCGACCACGCCCGTCGCGGCCCCGTCGCCGTCGACGAGGTCGACCACGCCCGAGACGTCGCGCGCGAGCGAGGCGAACCACGTCTGGTAGACGGGGAACCCCGAGCGCTGGGCGAAGAGCACCGTGAGGCTCGTGACGGGCACCGTCGGGCGGAACCAGCCCGACGCCCCCGACGTGTCGACGCCCGCCGCGTTGCCGAGGACCTGACCCGTCACCGGGTCCCACGTCGCGACGTCGCCAGCGTCGCCCGTGCACGACGGACCCGGGGACACGGCGCAGTAGTTGAACCCGCCCTGCCAGCCGAGCTCGGCGCCCGTGAGGAGCCCGCCGTCGGTGCCGCGCGCGACGACGACGGCCCCGTCCGCGTCGATGTCGCCCAGGACGAACGCCCAGCCGCCCGCCGGCGTCGGCCGCTCGAACGTGTACGTCGTCGTCGACGGCGCGGTCGGGGTGTCGCCGCGCGGCCGGAGGTTGAGGTACGCCTGCCCCTGGCTCGACCCGAAGACGGCGCCCGGCGGCGTCGCGGTGCTCAGCCACGACGACTGGCCCGTCTGGACCCCGACCTGCCCGCCGCGCGAGTCCGACGTGACCGTGGCGGCCGGGAACCCGCCGGCCGGGAGGCGCATCGTCGTGGACCAGCCCCCCGCCGAGCCGGCGAGCGGCTCCCACGCCGCCCACCCGGCCGTCGTGGCCGCGCCCGCCGACGTCGTCGGGACGAGCACGGCGAGGAGCGCGAGGACGAGCGCGGCGGCGGCGCCGAGGGCGCGCTGGCGTCGGGGCATGGGCTCACGCTAGGAGGCGTCCCGCGGTCGCGCGAGGCAGGGAACATAGCGGACCCGGCGGCACCCGCACCCCGGGGCGGCGCCTCCGCGTTCGCCGCGCGCGCCCGGCGCAGGCCTGCTTACGCTGCCCGCAGGACGGTCGTCGGACGGTCGTCCAGCGCAGGGGGGCGGGCGTCGACGGGCGCGGTCCCCGACGCCGCCACCGACCATCGCGTCCTCCGCTGCACCAGGTCGACCGACCTCGGTCGGAGAGGAGCTCCCCATGAACCGGCTCGCCGTACGGACCTTCACGGTCGCCGTGCTGACCGGCGCCGCCACCGGCGTCCTGGGCGGCTACGGTCTCGGCGCGCTCGCGCTCGCGTGCGCGCTCGCCGGGGTGGTGACCGTGCTGCACCTCGCCCTCGACCCGCCGTGGGCCGACGGCGCACGGCGCGTGCGCGCGGCCGCGCTCGACCTGACCACCCGCCGTGCCGCGGCACCGGCGCGGTCCGAGCCCGCGACCAGGGCGCCGGCCCGCGCGGCGGCCGGCGTGCCGTGGGCCCGCCGGCGGCGTGCGGCGACGGTGCCGGAGGGCGTCCCGGCGGGCGTGCCCGAGCGCGTCTGAGCGCCCGCCCGTCCGCGGCGGGCCCGCACCGCGCCCGACCGTCGCGGCTCACGTCCGCCCGGGCTCCAGCCGAACGTCGACGACGAGGGCGCGGTGGTCCGAGATCCCCGTCTCGACGGCGGTCGCCGGGCCGACCGCGCGGACGACGCCCGCGGGCGCGTCCACGAGCACGTGGTCGATCTGCCGCACGGGCCGCGGGGCGGGGTGCGTCACGACGTCCGCGAGCGACGTCCACCCGCTGAGGTCGACCGGCTCGGGCGCGCGGAGGTTGAGGTCGCCCAGCACGACGAGCGGTCGCGCGAGCGGGCCGCACGCGCGGACGAACGACCGGAACTGGGCGGCCGTGAACTCGGGCCGGGACGTCGTGTGCGTGGTGACGACCGTGAGCGGGCCCCACGGCGTGCGGACGGCGGCCGCGAGCGCCGCGCGCGGCTCGTCGGGCACGACGCGGAACGGCAGGGCGCCGGACGACCCGGGCTCGCGGCGGCGCACGCGCGACCGCCACGGCATGCGGTCGAGCTCGAGGCGCGACCAGCGCTCGACGGGGTACCGGCTGACGAGCCCGATGCCGTACGCGGCGACGCGGGGGACCCGGCGGGCGCCGACGCCCGGGCGCCCGGCCCGGACCCACGCCCCCGACAGCCCGCGCAGGGTCGGCGCCAGGTGCCGGTACCCGGCGCCCGAGGCCTCGGCGGCGACCGCGACGAGGTCGGCGCGGTGCGAGCGCGGTGCGTCGCGCTCGACCTCCTGGAGCGCGAGCACGTCGGCGTCGAGGTGCGCGACGACCTGCGCGAAACGGTCGACGTCGACCGTCCCGTCGAGCGCGCCGCCGTGGAGCGTGTTGAACGTCGCGAGCCGGAGCGTGCCGGGGGTGCGGGGCGGGACGAGGTCGGGCGAGGTCACCCGCGCAGCGTGGCACGCCAGGCGACGACCCGCTCGACGGCCTCGGCGACCGTCGCCGGGGCGGCGGCGAACGACAGGCGCACCCAGTCGCGGCCGTGGACGCCGTCGAAGTCGGTCCCGGGCGTGAGCGCGACGCCGGTCTCGGCGAGCAGGCGCTCGCACCAGGTCACCGAGTCCATGCCGTCGCCGGACACGTCCGCGTACACGTAGAAGGCTCCGTCGGCGGGCGCGACGCGCGACCACCCGAGGTCGTCGAGGCGCGACAGGACGAGGTCGCGCGACGCCGCGTAGCGGGCGACGTTCTCCTGGGCCGCCGCGTAGCCGTCGGGGGAGAAGGCCGCGACGCCCGCGTGCTGCGCGAGCGCGGGCGGCGAGAGTGCGACGTTGCCCGCGAGCGCGTCGACGGGCGCGACGAGCTCGTCGGGCAGCACGAGCCAGCCGAGCCGCCACCCCGTCATCGCCCAGTACTTGGAGAACGAGCTCACGACGACGGCGCCGTCGCGCGTGTACCGGGCCGCCGTCGGGGAGCCGCCGCCCGTTGTACGACCGGAGGACCCGTCGTCGTACACGATGCCGTGGTAGATCTCGTCGCTCACGAGCCGCACGTCGTGGTCGGCGCACCAGGCCGCGACGGCCGCGAGCTCGTCCGGCAGGATCATCGTGCCCGTCGGGTTCGCGGGGCTCGCCAGGACGAGCCCGTCGAGGCCGCCCTCGTAGTAGGCCTCCATGAGCTGGGACACCGTGGGCTGGTACCGGCTCGCGGGACCGCAGTCGAGCTCGACGACCTCGCAGCCGAGCGCGCTGAGGATGTTCTTGTACGCCGGGTAGCCGGGCCGGGCGAGCGCGACGCGGTCGCCGACGTCGAACGCCGCGAGGAACGCGAGGAGGAACCCGCCCGACGAGCCCGTCGTCACCGCGACGCGGCCCGGGTCGACCTCAACGTCGTACCAGCGGCCGTAGTGGTCGGCGATGGCCCGGCGCAGCGCCGGGACGCCGAGCGCCTCCGTGTACCCGAGGTCGCCGCTCTCGAGGAGCTCGATCGCGCGGCGCCGCACGACGTCCGACGCCCCGGTCGCGGGCTCGCCCGCGCACAGGTTGAGCACCGACGCGCCCGCGTCGCGGAGCCGGTTCGCCGCGGCGAGCACCTCCATGACGGCGAACGGCGGCACGTGCGAGCGGCGCGAGACCTTCATCGACCCGGACATGGACCCATCATGCCCGGCCCCCACGCGCCCACCCCGCGAGCGTGCCTAGGGTGGTGACGTCACCGCCGCACCCGCCGAGACCCCGGGAGGACCCCGTGTTCCGACGCCGCCGCGACCCCGCCGAGCCGGCGTCCGACGACCCCGTGCGGCGCGCCGCGCAGTACCGCGTCGAGCGCGAGGCCGAGCGCGAGGCCGCCGAGCAGCCGGCCGCGCCCGCCGGCGGCCCCGCGCGGGAGGTCGCCGGCGGGCCCGCGGGCGCGGAGGACGACGACGAGGCGGTCCGCACCCCGCGGCGCGTGCGGCCCGAGGACCGCGCGCGCTGGGTCGACACGGTGATCGACCAGGCGGTGCGGCGCGGCGAGTTCGACGACCTCCCGCTCGCGGGCAAGCCCATCCCGGGCCTCACGGGCCGCCACGACCCGGACTGGTGGCTCAAGGGCGTCATCGAGCGCGAGCAGCTCACGGGCCTCGGCCCGCCCGCGATGCTGCTCAAGGCGGAGGACCGGGGCCTCGACGATCGCCTCGACGCCGAGCTCGACGAGAGGGCCGTCCGGGAGATCCTCGAGGACTTCAACGCGCGCGTGGTCGACGCGCGGCGCCAACTCCTCGGCGGGCCGCCCGTCGTCACCCCGACGCGCCACGTCGAGGCGGAGGTCGTGCGCTGGCGCGCGCGGCGGGCGACCCGCTCGTAGGGTCGCCGCATGGCCGCCTGGGTGCCCGACGTCCTCGACGACTACGAGCAGCTCACGCTGCCGCTGGCGCCGGACGCCGAGGGCGACGTCGTCGCGACCCTCGCGCGCCGGCGCCGCGCCGGGGCCGACGACCCGGCAGCGCCCGAGCCGCACCTCGACGTGCTGTACGTGCACGGCTGGTCGGACTACTTCTTCCAGACGGAGCTCGCGGACTTCTGGGAGGCGCACGGCGCGCGCTTCCACGCGCTCGACCTGCGCAAGTACGGCCGCAGCCTGCGCGCGGGCCAGACGCCCGGCTACGTCACCGACCTCGCGACGTACGACGAGGACCTCGAGGCCGCGCTCGACGCGATCGGGCACGGGGTGCGCCGGCGCAGCCGGCGCCGGCTCGTGCTCATGGGCCACTCGACGGGCGGCCTGACGCTCAGCCTCTGGACGGCGCGCCACCCGGGCCGCGCGTCGGCGCTCGTGCTCAACAGCCCGTGGCTCGAGTTCCAGACGAGCGAGGTGGGACGGCTCCTGCTCGAGCCCGTCATCGGCGCACGGGCGCGCCTCACCCCGACGCGCCCCCTGCCGAACGTCGACCTCGGCTTCTACACGCGCTCCGTGAGCAAGGACTTCGGCGGCGAGTGGACGTACGACCTGCGCTGGCGCCCCCAGCACGGCTTCCGCACGACGCCCGCCTGGCTCTCGGCGGTCTTCCACGGCCAGGAGGCCGTCGCGCGCGGCCTCGGGATCGGCGTGCCCGTCCTCGTCCTGCTCTCGGCGCGCAGCACCCTCGTCCCCCGGTGGGTGCCCGAGATGACCCACACGGACACCGCGATCGACGTCGAGGGCGTCGCGCGGCGCGCGGTCCAGCTCGGCGACCTCGTCACGGTCGCCCGGCTCGACGGCGCGCTGCACGACGTCGTGCTGTCGGCCCGGCCCGTGCGCTCGCTCGCGTACGGGCGCGTCGCGCAGTGGCTCGCGGGCTACCTCCCGCCCCCGCCGCCCCTGGCCGACCCGCCGGACGACGGCGCGGAGCGGTCCGGCGAGGGCGCCCAGGACGACGACCGCGGCCCGGGGGCCGCGGTGCGCGTCGCGCGGGCCCTGCGCCGCTGGGGCCGGGGCGTCGCGCGCGCGACCGGGGGCGCCGTCGGGCACGTGCGTGGACGCGCGCGGCGGCGCGACCTCCGGCGCCGCCGGGGCACGTCGGCGTAGCGACCGGCGGGCGTGCGCCGGGCGCCGTCGCGCGCCCCGCCGTCGGGCGGCTCAGCCGAGCGCGGCCCGCACGTGCGCGACGATGCCGTCCGCCGCGGCCTCGACCTCGGCCAGGCAGTCCTCGAAGTCCCGCATGCCGCCGTACCAGGGGTCCGCGACGTCGAGCACGGCCTCGGCCCCGCCCGGCGCGACGCGCGGCGCCGCCGGGTCGAACGTGCGGTAGAGGAACAGCCGCCCGTCGAGGTCGTCGTGCGCGAGACGGCGCAGCGCCCGCGCGTGCTGGGCGGTCATCGCGAGCACGAGGTCGCGCGTCGCGAGGTCGTCCGCGCGCACCTGGCGGGCGCGGTGCGTGCCGTCGACGTCGTAGCCGTGCTCGAGCAGCACCGTGCGGGCGCGGCGGTCGACCGGGTTCCCGCGCTCCTCGTCGCTCACGCCCGTCGAGTCCACGACGACCCGGTCGCCGAGACCCGCCGCGGCGAGGCGCTCGCGCAGCACCACCTCGGCCATCGGGGAGCGGCAGATGTTGCCGGTGCACACGGTCATGACGCGGTACGGCAGGCTCATGCGCGCCATTGTGCCCGGACGCGGTGCGCGGGCACCCGGCCGACGACGCGCCTACCGTGGTGCCATGACCATCAGAGCGGGCACGGGGCGCGTCGCCGTCACCGGCGCGAGCGGCCTGCTGGGCTCCAAGCTCGCCGTCCGGCTCGCGGCGGAGGGCGCGCCGCAGCGCCTCGTCGTGCGCGACGCCGCCCGCGCGCCCCGGGCCGGCGGCGACCCGCTGCCCGACGCGGACGTCGCGGTGGTCGGCGGCTACACGGACACGCCCGCCATGGTCGCGGCCTTCACCGGGTGCGACACCGTGTTCCTCGTCTCGGCGCGCGAGGACGCCGAGCGCGTCGCCGCGCACCGGGCGGCCGTCGACGCGGCCGTCGTCGCGGGCGTCGAGCGCCTCGTCTACGTGTCGTTCGTCGGCGCGGCGCCCGACGCCGTGTTCACCTTCGCGCGCGACCACTGGCACACCGAGGAGTACGTGCGCGCGACCGGGCTGCGCCACACGTTCCTGCGCGACAACCTCTACCACCGCGGCCTCGCGCTCATGGTGGGCGCCGACGGCGTGATCCGCGGACCGGCGGGGGACGGGCGCGTCGCGTCCGTTTCCCACGACGACATCGCGGACGTCGCGACCGCCGTGCTCCTCGACGAGCGCCCGCAGCGCCACGACGACGCCGTGTACGACCTCACCGGGCCCGAGGCCCTCACGCTCGCCGAGGTCGCCGCGACGCTCTCGGAGGCGACCGGCCGGGAGATCACGTACCACCCCGAGACGCTCGAGGAGGCGTACGCGTCGCGCGCGGTCTACGACGCGCCGCGCTTCGAGGTCGACGGGTGGGTGTCGTCGTACGGCGCGATCGCCGCCGGCGCCCTGGCCGAGGTGAGCGACGTCGTCCGCCGGTTCACCGAGCGCCCCGCGCAGTCGCTCGCGGAGTGGCTCGACGACTACCCCGACGAGTGGGCGCACCTGCGCGCCTGAGCGCGCCGATCTCTCCCTGCGCGAAATACCTGGCGAGGTCCGCGGGGGCGGACGTACCGTCGTCGTACACGCGAAAGGAGGTGATCCGAGAAGTGAAGACTCTTCGGACTCGTGAGGTGGTCGCGCGCTAGTCGTCGCGCGACCGATTCGACTGACGGACCGGATGCGGTGAGCCCGTGAACCGGGCGGGGCCTCCCGAGGGGAGGTTCCCGACGGCCAGCGAGTACCACGCGACCACCGGGGCCCGCGGGCGTCGTGCCCTCGTCCAGCACGACAGGAGAGACACCTCTCCGGCCCGCGGGCCTTTCCGTGCCCGCGCTCGTCCGGCCGTCCCCGGCCGTCAGTACGGCGCGCGCGCGACCACGAGGAACCGCGGCGCCTCGTCGACGAACTCGTGCCCGGCGGCGAAGTGCAGGTGCAGGGCCCGCAGCGGTGCCTCGAACCGCGCGACCGCCTCGGGGGACAGGCTCGCGAGCTCCGGGACCTGCCACGCGACGACGCGCAGGTACCACAGGAGGGACCCGAGGTCGCGGAACCGGCGCAGGCCGTCGTGCTCGCGCGCGACGTCCACGACGAGCCCCGCGTCGCGCAGCACCTCGACGGCGGCGTCGAGCGTCACCGAGTCCGGGTCCCACGCCGGCTCCGCGCCCAGCGCGGTGCACAGCCGGACGCCGTCGCGCGTGTCGACCTGCTGCGTGAGGAACACCCCGCCGGGGACGAGGACGCGGCGCACCTCGTCCGGGTCGAACTCCTCGTGCCGGTCGAGCACGACCGCGAACTGCCCGTCGAAGAACGGCAGGAGCTGCTCCTCCTCGCCGCCCGCCGTGCGGACCTCGACCCCGAGGGGCTCGAGGCGCCGTCGGGCCACGGGGAGGTGGGGCGCCCAGCCCTCGGTCGCGGCGGACCCCGCGGGGAACGGCGCGAGGGACGCGAGCACCTCGCCGCTGCCCGTGCCGAGGTCGAGCACCGGACCGCGGCCGCTCGCCACGAGCTCGCGCGCGAGCGCGACGTAGTCCCACGGCGGCGCGTCCTCGACGACGCGACCCTCGACCGGCGCGAGGTCGAGGCCGACCACCGGGACGGACCGTGCCCACGCGACGTGGTCCTCGAACGAGGCGTCGGGGGGCGGCGGGGCGGGGGAGGGGGCGAGCGGGTCGAGCATGGTCCGATTGTCACCCGCGCGCCTGGGAGCGTCCCGCAGGGCGCGCGCGGGGCCGGTCCCGGCGCACGACGGGGAGTTCTCCCCGTCGCCCCGAGGGGACGTCGCGTTGTAGCCTCCCGGAGCGCGTGTGCCGCCGGCACCCGCACCGTACCGACGAGGGACAGGGGACGAACCGTGGGCGGTCTCTGGGGAGCCGACGTCAACCAGCTGCGCACGCTCGCGGAGTCGCTGCAGTCCGCGTCCGAGCAGCTCGTCGTGACGTCGTCGCAGGTCACCGCGCTGGTCGACTCCGCCACGCGGTGGGAGGGCGCCGACGCGGGCCAGTTCCGCAGCGAGTGGTCGGGCACGTCCGTCGCGCTGCTGCGCGGCGTGAGCCAGACGCTCGCCGACGCGTCGCAGGCCGTGCTCCGCAACGCGCAGCAGCAGTACGACACGAGCACCGAGGGCGGCGCGATCCCGTCGCCCGGGGTCTCGGCGCCGGGGCTCCCGACGGGACCGGGTGGCGGCCCGCTCGGCGGCGGCGCCGGCGGCCTCCAGGGGTCGATCTGGGACGTCGGGCAGGCCGCGTGGGGCGGCGTCTCGATGCTCCTCGCGGGCATGAAGGGCTGGAAGGTCGGCACCGCGCTCAACGGCTTCCTCCAGGCGAGCCGCCTCGCGGACGTCTCCGACGCCGCGGCCAGCGCCTCGGTCTTCGCGCGCGGCATGGTCCTCGACGACGCGATGGGCATGCTCGGCGGGCTCGGCACCGCGGGCCGCCTCATGGGCGGCGTCGGCGGCGCGTTCGGCGTCATCGGCGGCTTCCAGCAGATGTTCGCCACCGAGTACGACGGCTGGCGCGGCGGCATGGACCGCGTCATGGGCGGCGTGTCGGTCGTCGGCGGCGCGGGGACCATGCTCATGATGGCCGGCCTGCTCACCAACCCGGTGGGCATCGGCATCGTCGTCGGGGCCGGCGTCGTGGCCGGCGCCTGGGCGCTCGGCAACCTCGTCGTCGACAACTGGGACTCGATCACCGGCTTCGTGTCCGACCCGCTGCCGTACCTCGCCGACGGCTGGAACGACGTCCAGAACTTCGCGAGCGACGCGGTCGATACCATCGGGAACGTCGCGTCCGACGTCGGGGACGCGATCGGCGACGGGCTCTCCGCCGCCGGTGACTTCGTCGGAGGGCTCTTCTCGTGACCGGGACGACCGAGCAGACCATGCGCTGGTCCGCCAGCGACATCGCCGCAGCCGAGCAGACGCTCGCGCGGTCCGCCGCGGGCGAGGTCACGCACGTCGTGACCCTCACGGACGAGGAGGTGACGATCCTCGACGGGCTCCAGAACCCGCAGATCGTCGCCCTGCCGTGGCTCGACGCGCAGGAGGGCGCGGACCGCTCGCTCGTGGGCCGCGTCGCGCTGCGCTCGCTCCTCGCGCGGGGCCTCGTGGTGCCGTCCGAGGAGGCCGCACCCGCCGTGGACGACGGCGACCCGCGCGTCGGCATCGAGGCCGCGCCCGAGGTCACGGGCCCGCTCGTGCTGCGCCGCACCGCGACGGCGATCGTCTCCGCGGAGCGCACGACGGCGATCGGCCGCCACTGGGTGTACCTCTACCTCCACGAGGACGACCGCGTGCTCGAGGAGGAGGTCGCGCCGAGCGGCCACCACTCCTTCAGCGTGTACCCGCTCTCGGAGGTCTCGGGCCGCCTCGGCGTCTTCCTCGACCCCGCCGCGAAGGCCGTGCTCGACGGCCGCACGCAGACGTTCACGGTCGAGGAGTTCACCGCGCAGGCGGCGTCGCTCCCGGAGATCGCGGACGCGGTCGCCGTGACGACCCTCGCCGGCGTGCAGGCGGGCTCCGACGTGCTCGTACAGGTCAGCGTCTACGCGACGCCCGACGGCGCGTACGTCGTGCGCGGCGCCGAGCACGGCGCGGACGGCGCCCCCGTGACCCTCACGCTCTCCGAGGCCGGCCCCGTGACCGTGCGCCGCCTCCCGCTCGAGCTGCTCGGCCGATGACCGCGGCCCGTCCCACCGGGGACCGCGTCACGGCCAAGGTGCGTCACCTCGCGGCCGCGTCGGGCCTCGGCGAGGTGCGCCACGTCTCCGCGACGACCCTCAACGCCCCCGCGTGGGTGCTCGTCGTGGGCGTCGTCGCGGTCTTCGCCGTCGGCCCCTCCGTCGTGGGCAACGCCGCGCCGTCGTCGGCCGTCGTGCTGCTCCCGGTGTTCGCGGCGCTCGTCGCGCTCGCCCTGTGGTTCCTCGCGTCCGAGAAGCTCGTGGTGCTCGACCGCGGGATCCTCGTCGGGTCGTTCGCCCCGTTCGCGCGGCCCGTCGCGCTGCCCTTCGCGGCGCTCGACGCCCGCACGGTCCGCGCCGTGGTCGCCAACCAGCGCACGCTGGGCCTCCTGCTCGCCGACCGCGGCGTCAACGGCGGGTCGCGCACCGTGCTGTGGTCGCGGCGCGCGGTGACGTTCGTCGGCGTCGCGCCGGCCCTCGCGCGGCGTGCCGCCGCGACGCGCCGGCCGGTCGACCTCGCGACCGCGACGGGCGTCGAGCTGTGGGTCTTCTCGGCGCGGGACCCGCGCCGTCAGGAGGCCGTCGTGCGTGCCCTCGGCGACGCGCTGCGCGCCGCGGGCGCCCCCGGTGCGGACCAGGTCGAGACCTCGGCGCTGCCCGCGCGACCGGTCGAGGTGTCGCCCGAAGGCGCGGACCGGCTCGCGCTCCCCGAGGTCCTGCGCGCACCGCGCGCGCGCCGGACCCAGCCCGCCCGCTGACGCCGCGGCGTCAGGCGGACGTGAGGGCGGCGACGAGGCGCGCCGTCGGGCCGTCGCCCGTGACCTGCGCCGAGCGCAGCGCCGCGACCTGCAGCACCATCCACGGGCTGAACGCCCACGGCGTCGCGTCGACCGCGCGCACGACGTCGCGCGGGTCGGCCCACGCGAGCTCGACGACCTCGTCCGGGTTCGCCACGACGTCGGACGCCGCCCGGGCCGCGTACACCGGGCAGATCTCGTTCTCGACGACGCCCGACGCGTCGACCGCGCGGTAGCGGAACCCGGGGACCGCGACCTCGAGGTCGGCGAGCCCGAGGGACAGCTCGTGCTCCGCGTGCCGCGTGACCGACTCCTCGGACGTCTCGGTCCAGCGCGTGTGCCCGCAGAACGAGTTCGTCCACACGCCGGGCCACGTGCGCTTCGCGAGCGCGCGCCGCGTGAGGAGGAGACGCCCGGCGTCGTCCAGCACGTAGCAGGAGAACGCGAGGTGGAGCGGGGTCTCCGTGGTGTGCACCGCGGAGCGGTCGAAGGTTCCGGTGCGGTTGCCCTCGTCGTCCACGGTGACGACGTGGTCGGCGGCGACGGGGACGTGGGAGGTCATGGCGCCACTCTCGCACAGACCTCAGGCGAACCCGAAGAGCGGCGGGAACGCCACGACGACGACCGCCGCCCACACCGCGTACACCGGCAGGAAGCGCGTCTGCCACCGCGCGAGGCCCGCGAGGGGCCGGTGCCGCAGGAATCCCGCGGCGAGCACGGCCGAGCCGACGAGGTGCACGAGCAGCAGGAGGTTGAGCCCGAGCGCGGCGACCTTGTTGGGGCTCACGCCGAACTCGGCGATGCGCGTGAGCATCGCGGTGAGCGCGACCGCGTCGACCGCGAGCGCCGCGACCACGAGCACGAGCTGCAGGCCGTCGAACGGCGTGGGCGGCGCGAGCGGGTCGCGCGCCGAGACGGAGTAGAGCAGCAGGCACAGGACGAGCACGAGGATCGCGTCCATGAGGATGAGGAGCTCGCGGTCGACGTGCGCGAGGCTGCCGGCCGTCGCGAGCACGGCGAACAGCGCGACGAGCATGACGACGGTGAGCGGCGTGAACACCTTGGTGAGCACCGGCGCGATGTTCTCGACGACGTTCTGCTTCGCCTCGACGAGCCACGCCGCGACGACGAGCGCGCCGGGGACGCAGAACGGCAGGATCCAGTCCTGGAGGAACGGCTCGAGGTCGACGTCGGCGAGCGAGAAGACGCCGACCGTCAGGCCCACGAGGACGCCGCCGCCGAGCGCGAGGAGCGTGTAGTAGATCGCGAGCTCGCCCGTGAACCGGGCGAAGTCCATGCGGCGCGCGTCGGACCGCCACCTCCCGCCCACGTAGGCGACCCCGACGAGCGCCCACAGCACGACGGGCGCGTGGATCGCCGCGAGCACCTCCGTCGAGCCGAGCGGCACGAACGGGTACGCGTTGAGCACGACCGCGAGCACGAGGGACGGCACGAGGAGCGAGAGCCCGACCTGCCACGTGAGGCGGCGCTTCCACGCGAAGTACCCGGCGAGGAAGGGGAAGACGACGAGGGCGAGGTTGCGCAGGACCGCCTGGTCGTCGTCGACGAGGCCGAGGACGACCTTCACCCCGACGCCCGCCCCGACGGCGAGCGCGAGGACGACCGCGAGCTCGCGCCACGACCGCGTGCCGTCCTGCGGGTCCTCGCGGACGAGGACGAGTTGCTTCCACAGGCGGTCGGAGTGCTCGCGCGCGAACTCGCGCGAGACGGTGTCCAGGTCGCCCATGCGCTTCACCGCGACGAGGAACGCCTCCTCGTCGTCGAGCCCCGTCGCGCGCAGGTCCTCGACCCGCTCGCGCAGGTGGTCCTCCATCTCGTCGACGTCCGCCGCCGAGATGGCCTCGCGCCGGCGGACGTAGCCGCGCCACTGGTCGATCTGCGCCTCGAGCTCGACGTGCGGGCCGGCGTGGCCCGTCGCGCCCGGAGCCATCAGGCCCACCCCTCGGCGAGGCGCGGCGGTCGCGACGGGTCGGGCTGCGCCGTCTGCCACACCTGCTGGAGCGCGTCCGCGACGACGCCCCACTGGTGCCGGCGCTCCGCGAGCGCCTCGCGCCCGGCCGCGGTGATCGCGTAGTGCTTGCGGCGGCGTCCGACGTCGGACACGCCCCACGACGCCTCCACGTGGCCGAGCCGCTCGAGCCGGTGGAGCAGGGGGTAGAGCATGCCGTCGGTCCACTGCATGCGGCCGCCGGAGAGCTCGCCGACCCGCTTGAGGATCGCGTACCCGTAGGACTCGCCCTCCGCGAGGATCCCCAGGACGAGCGGGGTCGCCGACGCCGCGACCAAGTCCTTGTCGATGCGCACGGGGCGCCACCTCCACACCTAGAAGTACGAGGGGTGCAACCCTAGCACTGCGAGGGGTAGCAGCGCGAGGGTCGACGCGCACGTCCGGCCCGAAGGCTCACGGGGAGAGCGCTCCGGCAGAGCCCGGGCGAGCCGAGGGAGGACCGTGGTCGGCCGAGCGAGAACCCTTGTCGCCGGAGGGAGAACCCCGGTCGGTCGAGGGAGAGTCGTGGTCCCGCGGGTCAGGCCGGGAGGCGCTCGTCCCACCAGCGCAGGACGAGGGTCGCGTAGAGCGTGAGCCAGCGGGACGGCTCGCCCGCGGGGGCGTCGACCTCGAACCAGACGGCGCCCGGGTGGCGTCGGTCCTGGAGCCACGTGCCGTCGGGACGACGCGCGGCGCGCACGACCTCGACCGCCTCGGCGAGCCGCGGGTCGGGCTCGGTGCCGTCGAGGAGCGACGCGCGCCGGAAGTAGTCCGTCGCGTGGAGCACGCTGTAGTACCAGCGGAACGGGTACGCGAAGCGGGTGACCCACGGGGCGACGGGCTCGCCCGTCGACAGGCGCCGGAGCAGGTGGCGACGCAGCAGGTACTCCTCGCCCGTCCGGCGCGCCGACCGGACCTCGTCGTCGCGACCCGTGAGCTCCTCGTGCGCGAGGAGCCCGCGCAGCACGTTGAGCGTCGAGTGGAAGGACGAGACCGTCGCGCCGTCGACCCACGCGCAGTTCCACCCGCCGTCGGGCTGACGGCCGTCGAGCGTCCGTCGCATCAGCCCCGACACGTCGACACCGAGCCACGCCCCGTTCGCCAGGGTGTACGCGTTGAGGCACCAGTCGACCTCGCCCTCCCAGTACGGGAGGTCGTCGTACTCCCAGCGGCAGTGCTCGGCCAGGAGCTCGGGCGTGCGACGCGCCCGGAGCACCTGCGGGTCGAGGCCCCACTCGCGCAGCGCGTTGAGCGACCACGTCGTCGCCGTCCACGGCTGGCCCTCCTCGGCGTGACCCTCGGCGTCGGTCACGGGGGCCGCGGCCGGGAAGTACGCCCCGCCCGCCCACCGGCCGTCCGGGTCCTGGAGGGCGAGGAGCCGCGCGCCGAACCCCTCGGTCGCCACGCGGTCGCGCGTCGCGCGCCACACGTCCGACGGCGCTCCGAGCAGGTCGCGCTCGACCTGCCAGCGCAGCGCGGGGTCGGAGTCCAGCAGCCAGTCGGTGAGCACTCGGTCACCCATCCCGCGATGCTACGACCCGCCCCGACGCGTCGCCCGGCGCCGACGACCGCCCGTCCCTCGACGTACCTCCGTTCGAGCGATGCACTCCCGCGCGAGAAATGCGCTCAGGGGTGCATCTCTCGCGCGGAAGTGCATCATTCGCGCCGGGACGCGGCGGTCGCGCTGGGACGCGGCGGTCGCGCTGGGACGCGGCCGCCGCCCCGCGGGTACCCGGGCGACCCGCGCGCCGGTAGCGTGGAGGGCACGACGACGCCACCACCCGGTGAGGGACCCCGTCGTCACCGGCTCCGCAGGAGCGTGGACGATGGCGCACGCGTACCTCTTCGCCCTGACCGACGGCGGCGGGACCGTCCCGCCCGAGGTGGGTGCCGTGCGTCGGCTCGTGGAGCGCGGGCACCGGGTGCGGGTCCTGGCCGAGGACTCCATGGCGCCCGAGGTGCGCGCGACCGGGGCGACGCTCCTGCCGTGGGTCCACGGCCCGAACCGGCCCGACCGCGACCCCGCGAACGACCCGCTCAAGGACTGGCAGGCGCGCGGGCTGCTGGCCCAGGCGCGCGACATCGGCGACCACGTCATCGCGGGTCCGGCGCCCGGCGTCGCGCGCGACGTGCTCGCCGCGGTCGACGACGAGCGACCCGACCTCGTCGTGACGTCCGTCTTCGCGTTCGGCGCGATGATGGCCGCGCAGTCGCGCGGCGTCCCGTTCGACGTGCTGATCCCCAACGTCTACGCCCTGCCCGAGCCCGGGAGGACGCCGTTCGGAGCCGGCCTGCGACCCGCGCGGGGGCCGCTCGGCCGCGCCCGGGACCGCGCCCTCACCGCGGCGTCGACCCGCACGTTCGACCGGTACACCCTCGCGCGGCTCCAGGCGCTGCACACCGGCCTCGGGCTCGGGCCGCTCGCGCACGCGTGGGAGCAGATGCGCGCCGCACGGCGCCAGCTCGTCATGACGAGCCCGGCGTTCGACCTGCCCGGGCCGCTCCCGCGCAACGCGCGCTACGTCGGGCCCGTCCTCGACGACCCGTCCTGGGCCGACGGCGCCCCGTGGTCGCCGCCGCCCGGCGACGACCCGCTCGTGCTCGTCGCGCTGTCGTCCACCTTCCAGGACCAGGCCGCGCTCCTGCGGCGCATCGTCGCGGCCCTCCGGGACCTCCCCGTGCGAGGCCTCGTGACGACCGGCCAGGGCCTGGACCCGGGCGAGGTGCCCGGCGCGCCGAACGTCCGGGTCGTGGCCGCCGCGCCGCACGCCGCGGTGCTGGCGGAGGCGACGCTCGTCGTCACCCACGGCGGTCACGGGACGCTGCTCAAGGCGCTCGTCGCGGGCTGCCCGGTCGTCGTGCTGCCGCACGGGCGCGACCAGGGGGACAACGCCGTGCGCGTCACGCTGCGCGGGGCCGGCGTCGCGATCCCGCGCCGGTCGTCGGCGGGCAGGGTCCGGCGCGCCGTGCGCCGCGTGCTCGACGACCCGGCCTACGCGCGCGCCGCGGCGGCGCTCGGGGCGGCCGTCGCGCACGACGCCGAGCACGGCACGCTCGTGGCCGAGCTCGAGGACCTCGACGGCGCACCCGCCTGACCTGCTCGGGCCACGTCGTGCACTCGGGACCGACGAGACGAGGTGCGGTCGACAGGGCGCGAGGGGCGACGATGGGACGGGCCCGCCGGGCCCGGACCGACCCCCGACAGAGGAGACCCATGAGCGAGACCCGCGAGGCGACGCTGCTGGCCGCCGTGCCCGACGGCCTGTTCATCGGCGGGCGGTGGCGCGCCGCCGAGGACGGCGCCCTGCTGGGCGTGGACGACCCGGCGACGGGCGACCGCCTCAAGGACGTCGCGGACGCGACCGTCGCCGACGGCGTCGCGGCGCTCGACGCCGCGTGCGACGCGGCCGAGGCGTGGGCGGCGACCCCCGCCCGTCGGCGCGCCGAGATCCTGCGGCGCGCGTTCGACCTGCTCCAGGAGCGGGCGGAGGACGTCGCGCTGCTCATGACGCTCGAGATGGGCAAGCCGCTCGCGGAGGCGCGCGGCGAGGTCGCCTACGGCGGCGAGTTCCTGCGCTGGTTCAGCGAGGAGGCGCCGCGCGTGCAGGGTCGGTACGGGCCGACCCCCGAGGGCACGGGCCGCATGATCGTCACCCAGCACCCCGTGGGCCCGTGCTTCCTCATCACGCCGTGGAACTTCCCGCTCGCGATGGCCACGCGCAAGATCGCGCCCGCGCTCGCCGCCGGGTGCACGGTCGTCGTGAAGCCCGCGGCGCTCACGCCCCTCACGACGCTGTTCCTCGCGCAGGTCCTCGAGGACGCGGGGCTGCCCGCCGGGGTCGTCAACGTCGTCACGACGACGCGCACCGGACCGGTCTCGGAGGCGATCCTGCGCGACCCGCGCCTGCGCAAGCTGTCGTTCACCGGGTCGACCCCCGTGGGGCAGCGGCTCCTCGAGCAGGCGGCGGGCGGCGTGCTGCGCACGTCGATGGAGCTCGGCGGCAACGCGCCGTTCGTCGTGTTCGAGGACGCCGACCTCGACGCCGCGGTGGACGGCGCGATCGCGGCGAAGTTCCGCAACATCGGGCAGGCGTGCACGGCCGCCAACCGCTTCGTGGTGCACCGGTCGGTCGCCGAGGAGTTCGCGCGGCGCGTCACCGAGCGGGTCGCGGCGTTCACCACGGGCCGCGGCACCGAGGACGGGGTGACGATCGGGCCGCTCATCGACGACCGGGCCGTCGCCAAGACCGGGGCGCTCGTGGACGACGCCGTCGAGCGCGGGGCGACGCTGCGCACGGGCGGCGCCCCGGTCGACCGGCCCGGGTCCTTCTACGCGGCGACGGTCCTCAGCGACGTCGCGCCCGGGAGCGCCGTCCTGCACGAGGAGATCTTCGGGCCCGTCCTCGCGATCGTCCCGTTCGACGACGAGGACGAGGCCGTGCGGATCGCGAACGACACGGAGTACGGGCTCGTGTCGTACGTCTGGACCCGCGACCTCGCGCGCGGGCAGCGCATGATCGAGCGCCTGGCGACCGGGATGATGGGCCTCAACGCGGGCGTCGTCTCCAACGCCGCCGCACCCTTCGGCGGCTGGAACCACTCGGGGCTGGGCCACGAGGGCGGCGCCGAGGGCATCCACGAGTACCTGCAGACGAAGTACACGCTGACGCCCGACCCGTTCGCCTGACCGTTCGCCCGACGTCCGGGTCCTCCACCGGCGCGCAGAGACCCCCGACCGGATGCCGCGGTCGGGGGTCTCGGCGTGCCAGGCTGCTCCGGCCGGCCGAAGCGGCCCTGCCTCTCCGGCTAGCCGGAGTAGGTCTCGAGCTCGGCGACGCGCGGCGTGCCCGACGCGCCCGTGATCTCGAGGTTGACCTTCTTCAGCGACGTCGCGGAGAACGTCACGGTGCCGGGCGAGCCCGTCCCGCTGCGCAGCACGGCGCCGGTGTCGTTGTTCACGACGCGCCACGCGGTGATGCTGCCGCCGCCCGACGCCTCGCGGACCACGACCCTGCCGACCGTCGTCGCCGCGTCCCACTTGACCGAGACGCGGCCGGTCGAGCCGCTCGGGGACCAGTACGTGCTCGTGGACCCGTCGATCGCGTGGCCGAAGCTCGTGCCGCCGCCCTTGCTCGACCCGTCGGCACCCGCGCCGAGGCTGAGGTTGGTGCCGCCGGGCGTGGGCTCCGGCGTCGGCTCCGGGTCGGTGGGCTCGGGCGTCGGCTCCGGGTCGGTCCCGGGGTCGGGGTTCTGCGGGCTGCAGCTGCCGTCCGAGACCTTGATGCCCGTGTTCGCACCGGCCGTCTGGGCGACGAGCGCCGGCACGCAGCTCGCCCCGTCCAGGCGGTAGGAGTAGGGGATGCTCACGGTCGTGGTCGACGTCGGGTTCGGCCCGGCGGGCTGGTTGTCCCCGCTGCGGCTCGACCACGTGACGTTGTCGAACACGTTGCCCGCGACCTGCCAGTACCCGGCCTGGTCGGTGTAGAACGTGCCGAGGACGTCCTTGGAGTCCTCGAAGTAGTTGTTCTCCACCTTCGCGCGCGCACCGGCCCGCGAGTTGATGCCCGACTCGTTGAGGCTCACGTAGTGGTTGTTGTAGATGTGGGCGATGCCGCCGCGCAGCAGCGGGGCGCGCGAGTCGATGTTCTCGTACCGGTTGTGGTGGAACGTCACGAACCCGTTGGAGACGTCGCTCTCGCTCGACCCGATGAGCCCGCCACGGCCCGAGTTGCGCAGCACGCTGTAGGAGAGGGTCACGTACTTCGTGTCGGCCTTCATGTCGAAGAGGCCGTCGTAGCCCTCGGACTCGCCGCCCGACGCCTCGAGCGTCACGTGGTCGACCCAGACGTTGCGGACGCCGCTCTCCATGCCGATCGCGTCGCCGCCGTTCGACGTCGGCGAGCCCGACTTCTTGACGTTCCGGACCGTGACGTTCTGGATGATGATGTTGCTCGACTCGCGGATGTGGATGCCGAGCTGGTCGAAGACGGCGCCCGCGCCGACCCCGACGATGGTCACGTTGCTGATCTGCTTGAGCTCGATGACGCCGGCAGCCGTGCTGCAGCTGCTCCCGGACACCTTGCTCGTGTTGCCGTGGTTGATGGTCCCCTCGACCTGGATCGTGATCGGGGTGCTGGAGCTCGCGCGCCCGCACAGGGCCGCGTGGATCGCGGTCCCGGTCGTCGCGCGCACGGTCTGGCCGCCGGCGCCGCCGGTCGTGCCGCCGTTCTGGGTCGCGTATCCCGTGGCGCTGCCGGTCGCCGCGTGCGCGGTCGTCGTCGCCAGCGCGGACACGCCGAGCGTGGCCGCCAGGGAGAGGGCGGCCCCCGCCGCGAGAAGTCGTCGTGCGACTGGTCGTCTCATCGCTTGCCTCACCTTCGTCGTCGAATTCGGGGCAGTGCTGTGGTGCTCGTGCGTCCGCGGCGGTGACCGTCGTCGCGCGTCCGCGACGACGGGCGACCGCTCCGGCACGGCAGGGCGCGGGCGCGCGCGACCGACGGCTGACGCCGCGGGACCGCTCGCTTCCTCCCCCTGCGGTGACCGGGGAGCGGGGCGTGCACGGCCCGCTCGTCACCGGACGACCTCGCCGGGCAGACGCCGCGGCGACCCGGGTGCCCGACGACGCGCGCCGAGCGCTCGTCATCGAGAAACCGGTTTCCCGATCATAGGAGATCGCTTTCCCGGGGCGCAACCCCCGCTGCACGACGCCGCACGACCGCCGCCTGCCCGCCGCTGGACGGCCGGGGGGACGGGGACTCGCGGGGAGCCCGGCACGTCGGAGCCCCGGGCCGGTCGGGACCGGCCCGGGGCTCGGGCGCGAGGAGCTGGTGCTGGTGCTGGTGCTGGTGCTGGCGACGCGACGCCGGGTGCCGGCGCCGCGGGTTCGGCCCGCTACGCCGACGGGACGAAGTCTCCCCACATGACGAAGTCGCCGTCGACGCGCGCGGACGCGATCCGCAGGTCCTCGGTCTCCTGCCAGCGGATCGACGTCGGCGGGTTGCGCGCCGGGGAGAGCATCGACCCGGCCGCGGACGTGAGCGAGCTCGCGAGCCCGCCCGAGATCGCCTGGACGACGATCTCCACGATGAGCCGCACGAGCGGCCCGAGCATCCACCACCACCAGGGCACGTCGGCCTCGTAGCCGCTGCGCGCCGACCCGTCCTCGACGAACACGAGCGACTTCGTCGCGTCGTCGTAGACGATCGGGTTGACCGGCTCGACCCAGAACGTCATCGAGATGCCCGCCTTGAGGTCGCACCAGCCCTCGTACCGGCCGTGGAGCGACGAGCCGCCGACGCCGAGGCGCATCCCCCGGATCACCGGGTAGTAGTCGATGAGGCCCTTGCGCACCGACGCCATGGCGAGCTCGCGGCGGTTGACGACGACGCCCGCCCCGGCGTCGTACGCGAAGCTCTCCGCCGTCGCCCCGTGCCCGAACGCCGCCGGGAGCGCCGGCTGGACGACGTGCTCCAGCAGGAGCGCGGCGGAGAACGCGAACGCGGCCCGGTGGTCCGTCGACAGCAGCGCCGGGTCGACCGCGCGCGGGAGGTGGCCGATCTCGCGCTCGGTCGTGACGCTGAGGATCACGAGCGCGCCGCCCGCGCCCCCGTCGCGGTCGGCGTACGCGAACGCCGACCGCACCGGGGTGAGCCAGCTGTCGGTCTGCGGCGGCACGAGGTTCACCGTCGCGAAGACGAACGAGATGCGGTCGGCGTGCCGTGCCACGAAGTCCGCGAGCGCCGCGACGAGCAGCGCCTCCTCGACGTCGTCGAGCCGCCCCTCCGGGTCGTCCATGCGGATCGGCGTGATCGCGCCGGGCACGGGCGCGTCGCCCACCTTCCCCGCGGACGTCACGTCGAAGCGCAGGTCCTGGACCTCCGGCAGCCCCGAGGGGACGAGGTCGAGCGCGACGCTGGCGACGAACGACGTCCCGGCCAGGTCGACCTTCCGCCCGCCGGGCGTCGAGAGCTCGAGCCACCCCTCGACGACGGGCAGGCGCACCGTGACGAACTGCCCCGACCCGCCCTCGACGAGACGCCACCCACCGAACGAGCCCTCCGCGCGGACGGGCAGCCCGTCGGGCTCCTCGACGGCGAAGTCGAGCAGGAGCGACCCGTGGCTGCGGCGCAGCGCCTCGTTCGCGACCTCGAGGTCGACGGCGAAGGCGGTGTCCCAGCCGTGCAGGTTCATCGTGTCCCGCCCTCGACGGGCAGCGGCGTGCCGCCGAGCTGGAGCGACCCGTTGAGCTCGACGGAGCGCAGCAGGAGGCCCGACGAGCCGGGCCAGTGGATGTCGACCGTGGACTCGCCGAGGAGGTCCGCGATGCTCGGCAGCGCCGCGGCCGCCTTGCCTCCGGCGACCGCCGCGATGAGCGACGGCGTCGCCGCCGCGAGGCCCGCGACGAGCCCGATGACGAGCACGGCGACGATCGCCGTGCCGGCGCCCGGGATGACGATGCCGGCGACGACGGCCGCGACGGCCCCGATGATCGAGACGATGATCTCGGTGATCGTGACCCACGGCTCCTTCACCGTGTACTCGTGGCGGCGCGTCGGGCGCGACGGCGCGAAGTCGAGCGTCTGCCCGCCGTCGGGCTGGGTGACGAGCGTGAGGCGGAACCAGTCGCACGCGTCGACGACGGCCTCGATCCCCGGGCTGACCTCGGTGCGCACGACGGTGCGCAGCTCCACCTCGTCGCCGACGACCTGCAGCTGGAGGGTGTCGAGCACCGGGTGGTACGTCGACCCGTCGGCGGTGATGGGGTCCATCGCGACCCGCCGGACCGTCCGGACGGTCCCCGCGTCGAGCGCGAAGTCCTCCACGACGGTCCCCGCGAGCGCGCGGGTGAGCCCGGGGATCATGAGGTGGCGCAGGAAGCTCGTCTGCGAGACCAGCACGGACGCCGAGCACCCGGGCGGCACGGCCGTGGGCGGGAGCTGGTTGATCCGCCCGCCCGGGTCGTTGCCCGACGTCATCGTGAGGACGCCGAAGCAGCTCGTCTCCTCCGCGGGCCCGTTGGCGTAGGCGTAGCCGGTCCACGTCGGCCGGAGCCACTGGAAGTCCTCCTTCGCGGCCCGCGTGTTGAGGTCGAGCGCGCAGAAGACGTACGTGAGCAGGTCCAGGTTCGCGACGAACCACTTCCCGATCCCGGCGCGGAAGGTCGCGCGCTGCAGGGGGGTCGGCTGCGCGGAGCCGAAGTCGACGTCCTGCACGACGGCGGGCGGGTCGTCCGGGTCCGCGGACGCCGTGCGCGTCGCCAGGTACTCGCGGTCGCCCGCCCCCTCGGCCGACGCCGCCCGCCACGGCTCCCCGGCCGCGGCGCCGCCGGGCGGCTGGGGCAGGTAGGCGAGCTTCACCGACACCGTGACCGACCCGTCGGAGAGGGCGAGGTCGGGCTGTCCGGGGAACGTCATCGTCGCCGCGGCGAGGGGAGCGCGCAGGAAGAGGATGGAGTTCGACCCGCCGCGCACCAGCCGCCAGGGCCGGAACGTCCCCGCGAGGCGCCAGCCCTCCTGGACCTCGTGCTCGAAGGCGGTGGGCCACCGGCCGCTGGCCGCGAGCGTGTCGTTGACCTGCGGCAGGAGCACCGCGTGGACGACGTCCCAGCCGAGCGTGTCGGCCTCCGCCGCGAGGAGCGGCGGGGAGACCTCGGCGCGCGGGACGAAGACGTCGGGGCGCGTCGCGGCGTACCGCGGCGGGCCCTCGTCCAGCCGCGTCGTCACGACGCGACCCCGTCGGCTCCCGTCGGGACGAGCTTCCCGCCGAGCTGGAGGGAGCCGTTGAGCTGGGCGGTCACGAGCGAGAACCCGCTCGACCCCGGCCAGGCGACGTCCCCGGACGCTTCGGTCACGAGCTCCCCGATCGCCGGTAGCGCCGACGCGGCCTTGCCCTCCATGACCATCGCGATGATCTCCGGGATCGCGGCGATCAGCCCGGCGATGAGCGCGATGATGACGATGGCGATGATCTTGCGCGCGAGGGTCTTGATGAGGTTCGCGGCGACGGTGCTCGCGATGGCCGCCGCGAGGGCGATGAGGATCTCGGTGACGGTGATCCAGGTGGCGGTCTTGACCCAGTGGTTCCGCTTCGCGTCGCGCGTCTTCACGAAGTCCAGCGTCTGGCCGCCGCCGTCGGGCTTGTCCACGAGCGTGATCCCGTAGTACTCCGTCGCGGTGATGAAGACGTCGATCCCGGGCGAGATGTGGACCTTGGTCAGGGTGTCGATCTGGATCTCGTCCCCGACGATCTGCAGCTTGAAGGACTCCATCTCCGGCGTGTAGCTGCTCGCGTCGACCTTGATGTCGTCGAGCGTGATGGTGCGCAGGCTCTCGATGACGGTCCCCGTGCTGCTCACCGTGAAGTCGCTCTCGGTCGCCTTCGTGAACGACTTGGTGAGGCCCGGGAGGATCATCTGCCGCAGGAAGAGGGTGTTCGAGATGAGCAGCGACCCGTCGCACCCGGCCGGGATCGCCGTCGGCGGCAGCTGGTTCGTGAGCCCCTCGGCCGTGCGGCCGGACGTCTGGTTGAGGACCCCGAGATAGCTCTCCTCGTCCGTCGCGCCGTTGAAGTAGGCGTAGCTCGTGTACGTCGGCTTGAGCCACTGGAACTGCTCCTTGGCCGCGCGCGCGTTGAGGTTGACCACGGAGAACACGTAGGTGAACGTGTCGAGGTTGGCGTTGAACCAGTCCGAGAGCGCCGCCTGGAACAGGGCGCGCTGGAGCTCGCTGGGCGTGGTCGACCCGTAGTCGATGCTCTGGACGACGACCGCGGGGTCGTCGTCGCTGCGCGCGCTGACGTCGCTGGCCAGGTACTCCTCGGTCCCGTCCGTGTCGCCGCCGACGCTCTGCCCGGCGGTGGCGGGCGGCTGCGGGAGGTACTGCAGCTTGATCGCGATCGTCGCGCGGCCGTCCGTGACCTCGAGGTCGGGCGTGCCCGTGAACGCCATGCGGGCCTGGCGGAGCGGCGTCCTGAGGAAGACGATCGCGCCCGAGCCGCCGCGCGCGACCTGCCACGCGCCGAACGTGCCGGACAGCGTCCACCCCGGCTGGACCGTCTTCTCGAAGGCCGTCGGCGAGCTCCCGGAGGCGAGCAGGGCGGCGTTGACCTGCGGGAGGCGGATCGCGTTCACGCAGTCCCACCCGAGCGTGCTGGCCTCGGCGGCGAGCAGCGCGCCGGGGATCTCGTCGCGGTGGACGAAGACGTCCGGCCGGACGTCCGCGTAGCGCGGGACCTGCGCGGTGGCGAAGGCGGTCGTGGGTGCAGCGGCGGTCGTGGTCATGGCTCCTCCAGGGATCGTGCGTGCGGATTCCCGGAAGAAATGCGTCGTCGAATTCCTGCCCCCCGGGATGTCGAGCGTGGCACGGCGGTCCTGCAGCCGCGCGGCGCCGCTGCAATTTCACCCGTGGGTGAGAAGTGATGCCCTGGACAACCTTCCAAGTGCGCTAGAGACCTTTTCCCCGGTCATTGTCGCGTGTTTCCGATGAGCCCTTCTCGCGCCTTTGCGCGCGGTCTTCCCGGTCGGCACCTCTCGCCGACTTCGTCGCTTTCCCACCGGTACGCACCCGGCCGGGCACGCCGGCGAGGACCGCCCCGGACGTGCTCCGGGACGGCCCTCGTGCGGTCGGCGACCGGTCAGACGCGACGCTCGCGGCGGTAGAGCGCGCGCGCCCACGCGTAGCCCGCGACGCCCAGGACGACGCACCACGCGAACGCCTGCGCCACGACCGACCCCTCGAGCCCCGCGCCGCCGGCGAGCAGCCCGCGCACGCTCTCGATGATCGGCGTGAACGGCTGGTGCTCCGCGAACCAGCGGACCGCCGTCGGCATGGTCTCCACCGGCACGAAGCCGCTGCCGAGGAACGGCAGGAGCAGCAGGATCATCGGCGTGTTGCTCGCGGTCTCGACGCTCTTGGCGTTGAGCCCCATCGCGACGCAGAGCCAGCTCAGGGAGAGGCCCAGGAGCACGAACAGCCCGACGAGCGCGAGCCACTCGAGCGCGTCGGCCTCGGGCCGGTAGCCCATCGCCAGCGCCGCACCCAGCACGAGCACGAGGGCCGCGAGGGACTGCACGACCGTGCCGAGCACCTGGCCCGAGAGCACCGACCCGGGGGAGATGGCCATGGTCTTGAAGCGCGCCATGATGCCGCTCGCCGCGTCCATGGCGGCGCTGATCGCGACGGACTGCCCCGCGCCCACGACCGTGAGGACGAGCAGCGTCGGCGTGATGTAGTCGAGGTACGCCGCACGACCCTCGGCGCCCGGGGTCACGCCCGGCGCGACGCCCGCGCCGAGCGCCCCGCCGAACACGTAGACGAACAGCACGAGCATGACGAGCGGCCCGCCGACGATGAACATCGTCAGGCCCGGGTAGCGCACCGCGCGCAGGAGGTTGCGGCGCAGCATGGTCACGACGTCGGAGACCGGGCGCGAGCGCGCGGTCACGGGCACGGGGGTGGTGGCGACGGCGGTCATCGGACGTTCTCCTTGTCGGACGCGGGGCCGGCCTCGGCCTCGGTGGGCGGTTCGGTGAGGGCGAGGAAGACGTCGTCGAGCGAGCCCGCGTCGTGCACGGCCTTGAGCTCGGCAGGCGTCCCCTGCGCGACGACGCGGCCGCCGTGGAGCACGGCGACGGAGTCGGCGAGGTGGTCGGCCTCCTCGAGGTACTGCGTGGTGAGGAGGATCGTCGTGCCCTCCGCGACGAGGGCGCGGACCTCGTCCCACAGGGCCCGGCGGCTGCGCGGGTCGAGTCCGGTGGTCGGCTCGTCGAGGAAGACGACGGCCGGCGAGCCGACGAGCGTCATCGCGAGGTCGAGCTTGCGCTTCATGCCGCCGGAGCACGTCGCGACGGGCTTGGCGGCGGCGTCGGCGAGGCCGAAGCGCTCGAGCAGGTCGGTCGTGCGGCGCCGGCCCGCGGTCCGGCCCAGGTGGTTCAGGTCGGCCATGAGGCGCAGGTTCTCGGTGCCGCTGAGCAGGTCGTCGACGGCCGTGATCTGGCCGGTCACGCCGATCGCGGCGCGGACGGCGTCGGGCTCGCGGGAGACGTCGTGCCCCGCGACGCGCACGGTGCCGGCGTCCGCCTTGAGCAGGGTGGACAGGATGCCGACGGTCGTGGTCTTCCCCGCGCCGTTGGGGCCGAGCAGCGCGGTGACGGTGCCCGCGGGGACGGTGAGGTCGACGCCGTCGAGCACGGGCTGCGTGCCGGCCTTCGACACGTAGGACTTGCGCAGGCCGGCGACCTCGATCGCGGGCCCTGAGGCGGTTCTGGGCATGGCTGTGCCTTCCGGGTGGGTGGTGGACGTGCCTGGGTCACGAAGTCGTGGGTGCGGGTCTCAGGCGTGCGGGCGGCGGACGACGACCTCGCCGAAGCTCGTGCTCGCGTGCACCTCGACGGTGCGGTCGCCGTCGGCGGGGCCCGCGGCACCGGTGAGGAGGTTGCGGACGGCGCCGTGCTGGGACGACGCGTCGACCCAGGCGGCGGTGCCCTCGGGCACGCCGACCTCGATCCCCCCGTAGGAGGTCTCGAGGCGCAGGCTGCCGCCGACGGCCTCCTCGACGCGGATGCCCCCGTGGGCGGACTTCACGGTGACGTCGCCGAGGGTCCGGTCGATCGCGACGTCGCCGTGGGCGCCGTTGACGCGCAGGCTCCCGGTGAGGGTGCCGATCTCCGTCGAGCCCGTGGAGTTCTTCACCGTCGCGTCGCCGTCGATCTCGCGGATGCGCACGCCGCCCGCGGCCGCCACGACGTCGGTCGTGCCGAGCGCGCGGCCCACGACGACCGACCCCGCGGACGCGCGGACCTCGAGCCGGCCGACCTCGTCGATCCGCACGTCGCCGGCCCGCCCGGTGAACGAGCACGTGCCGAGCCGGCCCTGGGAGAAGAGGGGTCCCTGCGCGCTGCCCCGCAGGGACGAGCCCGTGGGCACCTCGATCGTCACGTCCGCGGAGGACTTGGTGAGCGTCTTGAAGCGCGTGGTGCGCTCCACGCTGAGCGTGCCGTCGTGGAGGTCGACGCGCGTCTCCTCCGCGGCCTTGACGTCGCCGGCCCGGCTCGGGTCGGACGGGCGGACGGTGACGACGGTGTCGTCGCGGTCGCTCGCGACGACGGTGACGGCACCGGCGGCGAGGTCGAGCGAGACGGTGATCGGTTCAGGGGTCGCGAAAGCAGGCATGGTGAGCTCCCTCGTGTCGGGTTCCGCCCCGGGCGGGGCGTGGTGGGGACGCCCGGCGGAGCCGGGCGCGGCGGAGCAGGGGTCAGCGCACCCAGCCGGTGAGTCGGCCGGCGGTGCTGGAGCTGCGCGGCGGCGCCGGGCGCGACGCCGGGGTGACGGGCTGCTGCACGGCGGCCGCGACCGCGCGCACGAGCCACGTGTTGACGGACACGCCCTCGCGCGCCGCCGCGGCCTCGACCTGCGCCTTGAGCTGGTCGGGGAGGCGGAGCGTGGTGCGCGTCGTGCTGACGTCGTCGGGGTCGAGCACCGCGGGCCGCACCGGCTCGGGAGCCTGCGGCGTCGCGTCCTCGACGACGACGGGGGCGGGGACGACGACGAACTCCGGGTCGCGACCCTGGAGCCGCACGTCGACGGAGCCCGGGGCGAGCTCCGCGGTGATCTCGCTCGCAGCCGTCGACAGCGCCTCGAGCAGGACGAGCCGGACCGCCGCGTCGAGCGGCGCCGTCAGGCGGTCGGCGAGGTCGCGTGCCTCGTCACCGCCCGCGGCGGCTGCGGTGGAGAGCTGCTGCCGCAGCTCGTCGACGTATCTCGTGAGGTCCATGACGCCACTATGACACCACTCATGGTGTCAGCGCAAGAGGTATGGCGTCACGGATGTGTCGCAATGGTGTCGCCACGGGCTGACGGCAGCATCGCCGCAGGTCAGAAGCGGTGCCGGCCGTGGCCCGCCACGGCTCCGGAGAGCGGCGATGACCCACGCCGGCACGACGCGAGGCCCCCGGCGCGCCACCCGACACCATCGCGACACCACGCTGTGCCGCGCGCGCCGGACACCCGGGACGCAGAAAGTCCCGGCCAGGATCACCTGACCGGGACTCTCGTTCACGTGGGTGGTTCCGGAGAGACGCTCACCAGGCGGGATCCCACGCTCCGTCGCGGCTCAGGCACACCCCGATGCGGCGTCCAAGCACACCCTCGTCCCTACCGTGAGTTCCGACGGTGATGGCGGATCAGGGCTGGCGTGGCCCGCGTCCCTGATGTTGCTCAGCAGGGAGCCACCTGATCGAAGGTCCGCGCTGGGGACCATCTGGATCCTTGACCACGACGTTGGCCGACCGAAGCTCGTTCAGGATCTGAGTTGCCTGCTGAACGTCGAGGTCGAACATGTTCCGGATCGTCTTGTTCGTGATCCAGCCGTACTCCTTGAGATGCGCCTCAACTCGAGGGCGAGCTGAATCGGCACGGGTGCGATGCTTCACGGCGGTTCCGAGGGCGGTGGCGACAGATGGCCGGAGTCGCCACCGCACACCGCGACGAGCGTCTCCGTCTCGCTCGACCAAGGCCTCGTCACCTGCACCGAGGGCGTCAAGTCGGTCCTTCGCCTCGCCTTCGGTCACCTGAAGCAGTCGCGCACCGTCCGCCAGCGTGAGCGTCGACCGCTCGCACAGGTGCACCAGGGTGAGCATGGCATCCACGTTCTCTCGAAGTGCACGCGGCAGCGTTGCGACGTAGCCGGCGAAAGCTCGGTTCGGAGCGCCGCTCGTGAAATAGACCTCCACCGAGAACTCATCCGCCCGAATGCCCGGCACCTGCTGACCGACTCGAACCTGTTCCCGGAACATGCGGTCGATCCCTCGAGACGCACGCTCAGCGAGCCCGAGCTGCTGCATGGCCGACATCAACGTGGTGTTGCGGGGTGTCGAGACCGTGCTGAGCAAGCGGTCTTCCGTCACACCGAAGGGGAGCCCGCCAGGCGACCAGATGCGCAGTGCGTTCGGTGAGTGGTCGATCACGACCCGCTCTGGCCGGGAGTAGTCCCTGTGGACTAGCGCGTTGGTCACCGCCTCGTCGACGGCGATCGGTGAGAAATCGGGGAGGGCGACCTCCTGCCCACCGGCGAGGGCGATGTGGGCGACCTCTGGGTCGATGGTCGAACGGATCGAATCGAGGGCGTGCGGCAGGAGCTGAACTAGCGGCTCCCTGAGCCGCCGCACCGATGGCTCGGCCCCAGCCGCAGGACGGCCAAGAACATCCAGCACGTCCTGTTCGGGCGTGCAGAGCAGGATCTCTCCCGCGACCAAGAGACGACCCTCTCGATCAACCAGGTTCAGTGCACGCAGGAGACTTGCATCGTCGAGATCCGCCATCTGGCTACGCAGGTCCACCAGCCGGCCCAGAAGACGCCGCGCCTCGCTGATCGCGGCCGGTGACACGTCTTCCGGGGCGCGGTCCGAAGGTCGCGCTGTCAGGTCCGGGTTCCTTCGCTGGTGCGCCAAAGCTCGACGCGCGTCCTCCGTCAGGGGTGCGCATGATGCGCCTGACCGCCCCAGCGCCTTGCCCTTGCTGTCGGTGATCAGGTCCAGCCCTTCCGGGACCGTGATCACCAGGATCCGGGTGCCGTGGTACTCGATCTCATCGATGGGGACCGTGAGCTGGGGCCTGGTGTTGCCGTAGATCCGGTTGCGCAGGAACCCGATGTCCGCTTGCGTGCCGTAGAACGCACCGGGTCCGGGAGTCCGGTCGTCGACGCCAAGGACGATGCGCCCTCCGCGCCCGTTGGCGAAGCAGACCACGGTGTCCACGAGCTCCTCGATCAGACGCGCCTGCGGGTTGCCAGGCGCCCCACGACCCGTCACCGTGTGTGGATCACGCTTGAAATCGAGCGTCTCGGTCTCGAGCGAGTCCGCGGTCGCCCCCGCGTGAATCTGCTGCAACGCATCGCCCAGCAGGTCGAGTTTCATACAGAGTTTCTAGCATGCTTGCCGCCACTCCCGACATAGAAACTCTGAGAAACTCGGGACCGCGCTCGTGTTGCCATAGCGGGATCACCGTCACCGTCGCGGACACCACCCACGAGCGCGACCGCGAGACCTTGCCCTGGCGGTCGACAGCCTGGGCCATCTCCTCAACAGGCGCACCTACGCCGAGCCCTTCAACGCCCACATCCGCTTCACCGATGCCAACCTCAACCGCGGCTTCACCCAGATCCTCGACCGGCATGCCACCGAGCTGCTCCTCGCGATCTACCTCGCCGCCCACAACACCATCGGGCTCCACCGCTGGCACACCCGCCACGACGAACCCGACCCCTGGGCCACACAGCTGAACGAACCCGCGGACAGCCGACCCCTCGGCAGAAGCACCCGGTCACTACGGCAACACCGCCGCGGACCACCAGGCGAAGGGGACCAATCCGCTTCGCACTGAACAACACGCCGACCTCGCGCACGTGCGGCAGCAACACCAGGCACCGAACCGCCGCTGCGCGACGCTCCGACGTGCGCTCCGACGCCTCCGCACACCGCCCGACCCACCCCAAGCACCCCAGGACCCTGGCCGGCCACGCCCAGAACCGACGAACGTCGTCGTCCACCGCACAGGCCCTGGGAAGCAGAAAGTCCCGGCCAGGAGAACCTGACCGGGACTTTTCGAAGGTGTTGCGGCCCTGAAGCCGAATCCCTCGTCACGTGCGCGAGGGGGGACTTGAACCCCCACGCCCTTTCGGACACTGGCACCTGAAGCCAGCGCGTCTGCCATTCCGCCACTCGCGCGTGCCGCAGAAGACTAGCACGCACCGGTCCCGCTCCCGGAATCGCGGGAGCGCCCGCCCCCGCCCCCCGGACGGACCTGCACGCGGTCTGGTCCGGGCACCGCGAGCGGCACCGCGCCCGCACGACCGCGGGAGGCGGCGCGCCCGGGCGGTCGGTGCCCGACGTTCACAGCCTCCGCCAGGAACGCGCCACATCCGTCCCGGATTCTCGCGACGTTTCGGGCCGAGGTCGCAGACGTGGTCGATACGATCTAGGTAGTCTGCCTGGACGCAGGTCCGCACAGGCGATCGGCACCGGCAGCGACGAACGGGAGGAGGTGGCATGGGAGTCCTGGACCGTTTCGAGAAAGGCGTGGAGCGCGTCGTCAACAACGCGTTCTCCAAGGTCGGACGCAGCGAGGTCAAGCCCGTGGAGCTGGCGAGCGCGCTGCGCCGCGAGGTCGACGACCGCGCCGCCGTCGTGGACCGTGAGCGCACGGTGGTGCCGAACGAGTTCACGATCGAGCTGTCGGTCGACGACTTCGGCCAGATCGAGGGGTGGGGCGCGGAGACGCTCGCCGACGAGCTGGCCTCGAACGTCACGCAGTACGCGGCGTCGCAGCACTACGCGTTCGTCGGCCCGGTGAGCGTGAGCTTCGAGCAGGACGACACGCTCGAGACGGGCCGCTTCCAGCTGCGCTCCGCGAGCGTGCGCGGCAACGTCGCGCCCGCGACGTCGGCCGCCCCGAACACGCGCCACCCGCTCGTCGACATCGACGGCCAGCGCTACCTGCTCACGGGACCGGTCACGGTGATCGGTCGCGGCTCCGAGGCGGACATCGTCGTCGACGACCCGGGCGTCTCGCGCCGGCACCTCGAGATCCGCGTGACGCCGGAGGGCGTCATCGCCTCCGACCTCGGCTCGACCAACGGGCTGTTCGTCGAGGGCCACCAGGTCCCCGCAGCGACGCTGCTGGACGGGAACTCCCTCACCATCGGCCGTACCCGCATCATGTTCTGGACCGGCGCGTCCGACAACGAGGAGTGGTGATCCGGCCCGCATGACCGATCTCACGTTCACCCTGCTGCGGCTGGGCTACCTGGTGCTGCTCTGGGTGTTCGTGCTCTCGGCCATCGGGGTGCTGCGCCGCGACCTGTACGGCACGAAGATCACGCAGCGCCGCGGCAAGCGGTCCGACGCCGGGCCCCGGCCCGCGCCGTCCGGCTCGCCGGCCGCCGCGCCCGCCCCCGAGCCCGCGCGACCGGCCGCCCCCGCCGGGCCGTCCCGGCTCGTCGTCACGGCCGGCCCGCTGCGCGGCACGACGGTCCCGCTGACGACGTCCTCGATCCTCATCGGCCGCGCCCCGAGCTGCACGCTCGTGCTCGACGACGACTACTCGTCGTCGCGCCACGCGCGGATCTTCCCGCAGCACGGCGGCTGGTTCGTCGAGGACCTCGGGTCCACGAACGGCACGTACGTCGACGACCAGCGCATCTCCCAGGTGGTGCCGCTCGGTCCGGGGACGCGCGTGCGGATCGGTCAGTCCGTCGTCGAGCTGCAGAGGTAGCCCGCAGTGAACATCGCCCTGCGCTACGCCGCGCGCTCCGACGTCGGGCTCGTGCGCTCGAACAACCAGGACTCGGGGTACGCGGGACCGCACCTCCTCGTCGTCGCGGACGGGATGGGGGGCCACGCGGGCGGCGACGTCGCGTCGTCCATCGCGATCGCGGCCCTCGCGCCGCTCGACGGCGAGTCGCACGGCCCCGACGACGCGCTCACCGAGCTCGAGCAGTCGATCGACCACGCGCGCCAGGACCTCGTCGAGCGCAGCGTGTCCGACCCGGAGCTCGTGGGGATGGGCACGACCGTCACCGCGATCCTCCGCGCGGGCAACAAGCTCGCGATGGCGCACCTCGGCGACTCGCGCGCCTACCTGCTGCGCGACGGCGAGCTGGCCCAGGTCACGACGGACCACACGTTCGTGCAGCACCTCGTCGACACGGGCCGCATCTCGGCGGACGAGGCGGAGACGCACCCGCAGCGCAACGTCGTGATGCGCGTGCTCGGCGACTTCGACATCGACCTCACGCCCGACATGTCGGTGCGCGAGGCGAAGCCGGGCGACCGCTGGCTCCTGTGCTCCGACGGGCTGTCGGGCTTCGTGAGCACGGAGACGCTCGCCCAGACCATGACGGACACGCCCGACGTCGACGAGTGCGCCGACCGGCTCCTGCAGCTCGCGCTGCGCGCGGGCTCGACGGACAACGTGACGGTCGTCGTCGCGGACGTCGTCGACGTCGACGCCCTGCCCGACGGCGCGGCGCCGTCCACGGGCGCGCAGGTCGTCGGCTCGGCCGCGATCGACCGCGACCGGCCCACCGCGGCGGCCGACGGTCCCGCGGCGCGCGCCGCGTCGCTCGTCGCGAGCTCTAACGCCGCCGAGGGCGGCGAGGGCGAGCCGGGCGAGGAGACGGCGGCCCCGGAGGAGGGGGCGTCGGACGACGACGCCCGCCCCGGCCGCGCGCCCCGCCGCTGGATCACGATCGTCGCGGTGGCGCTCGTCGTCGTCGGTCTCGGCGTCGCGGCGTGGGCGGGCTACCGCTGGACGCAGACGCAGTACTACGTGGGCGTCGCCGACGGGCAGGTCGCGGTCTTCCGCGGCATCCCCGAGAGCGCGGGACCCCTCACGCTGTCCACCCCGGTCGAGCTCACCGGCACGCGCGTCGACGACCTGCCCGGGTACGTCGTGGACCGTCTGGAGACCACCATCCCCGCTGCCTCGCTCGACGACGCGCGCGCCCGCGCCGACCGCCTCGTGGCCGAGGCGACCGCCGACCAGGAGGGCGCGGGGGCCGACGAGGGCACCGTCGCGGACGAGGAGACGGGCGAGCCGGAGGGCTCCCCGTCGTCGACCCCGGACCCGGAGCCCGAGAGCACCCCGACCGTCACCAGCAGCAGCGACGCGGGGGCCTGATGGCGACGGTGGAGACCACCGACGTGCGCCCGGGGCGAGGCGCGGAGCTCGGTCTGCTCGTCCTCGCGCTCGCGCTCGGCATCGGCGCGTACGCGATCGTCGGCCTGCAGCTCACGGACGAGCTGCCGGGACGCTTCTACCTGTACAGCGGCGCGCTCGTCGTGCTCGCCGGTGCGGCGCACGTGCTGCTGCGTCTGCGGGCGCCGTACGCGGACCCGGTGATCCTGCCGGTCGCGGTCGCGCTCAACGGCATCGGCCTCGCGATGATCTTCCGGCTCGACCTCGGGTCGCAGGTCACGGGCGGGACGCAGGACCTCGCGCCGCGCCAGCTCCAGTGGACGGCGCTGGGGATCCTCTGCGCGTTCCTCGTCATCTGGTTCCTGCGCGACCACCGCACGCTGCGCCGCTACACGTACACGGCGATGATCGCGGGCATCGTGCTCGTCGCGCTCCCGCTCGTGCCCGGCCTCGGCACGCGCATCAACGGCGCGCAGATCTGGATCCAGGTCGGCAGCTTCTCGCTGCAGCCGGCGGAGTTCGCGAAGATCGCGTTCGCGATCTTCTTCGCGGGCTACCTCGTGACGAACCGCGACACGCTCGCGCTCGCCGGACCGAAGGTGCTGGGCCTGCAGCTCCCGCGCCTGCGCGACCTCGGCCCGATCATCATCGTCTGGCTCGTCTCGCTCGCGATCCTCGTCTTCGAGCGCGACCTCGGCACGTCGCTGCTGTTCTTCGGGCTGTTCGTCGCGATGCTGTACATCGCGACCGAGCGCGTGAGCTGGGTCGTCATCGGCCTCCTGCTGTTCGCGGTGGGCGCCGTCCTCGCCGCGACCGCGTTCGGCCACGTCCAGGCGCGCGTCGACGTGTGGCTCGACCCGCTCGCGCCCGAGATCTACAACCGGACGCCGGGCGGGTCCGGCCAGCTCGTCGGCGGCCTCTTCGGCCTCGCGAACGGCGGGCTGTTCGGCACCGGGTGGGGCGAGGGCTACCCGCGCCTCGTGCCGTACGCGTTCTCCGACTTCATCTACGCCTCGCTCGGCGAGGAGCTGGGCCTCACGGGCCTGCTCGCGATCCTGCTCGCCTACCTCGTGCTCGTCGAGCGCGGCCTGCGCACCGCGATCGGCGTGCGCGACGGCTTCGGCAAGCTCCTCGCGGGGGGCCTCGCGTTCGTCATGGCGTGGCAGCTGTTCGTCGTCGTGGGCGGCATCACGCGCATCATCCCGCTCACCGGCCTGACCATGCCGTTCGTCGCCCAGGGCGGGTCGTCGCTGCTCGCGAACTGGATCGTCGTCGGCCTGCTCCTGCGCATCTCCGACGACGCGCGACGGCCGTCGTCGCTGCCCGTGCGCGGCCAGGTCGCGCCCGGCGGCGCGCGCACGCGTCCCGACAGCGCGCCCGTCGAGGTCGTCGGCGGCACCGGGGCGATCCCGGTCGGCGCCGCGCCCGACGACGCGCCCACCACGGTCGGCAGCCTCCACCCGGGCACGGGGCCGGTCCGCGCGGCGACGGGCGTCCAGCCCGCGGTCCCGGGACCGGACGACCACCCGGACGAGCAGCGCACCGAGGTGGTCCGCAGGCAGGCCGACGACGACCCGTGGGGAGGAGCCCGATGAACGTCCCCCTGCGCCGCGTCGCGACGGTCGTGCTCGTGATGTTCCTCGCGCTCATGGTCTCGACGACCTGGATCCAGGTGTTCCAGGCGAGCAGCCTCGACAGCGACGGCCGCAACGTCCGCACGATCTACCGCGAGTACGGCAACTTCCGCGGCCCGATCGTCGTCGCGGGCGACGCGATCGCGTCCTCGACCGCCGTCGACGACCCCTTCGGCTTCCAGCGCGCGTACAGCGACGGCCCGCTCTACGCGCCCGTCTCCGGCTACTTCTCCGTCGTCAACGGCACGTCCGAGATCGAGCGCGCCGAGAACGAGTACCTCAACGGCGAGGCGAGCTCGCTGTGGCTCGACCGACTCAAGGCGCTCTTCACGGGCGAGCAGCCGCAGGGCGCGTCCGTCGAGCTGACGATCGACCCGGCCGCGCAGCAGGCCGCGTGGGACGCGCTCGGCGACCAGCGCGGCGCCGTCGTCGCGCTCGAACCGGCGACGGGCCGCGTGCTGGCGCTCGTCTCGAAGCCGAGCTTCGACCCGAACGACCTCGCCACGCACGACACGGGGGCCGCGAACGCCGCGTTCCAGGAGCTGAGCAACGCCGACGGCGACCCCATGAGCAACCGCGCGATCCGGGGCAACACGTTCCCGCCCGGCTCGACGTTCAAGCTCGTCACCTCGGCCGCCGCGCTCGAGAGCGGGGACTACTCGCCCGAGTCGGTCATCCCGGCGCCGGACCGCTACAAGTACCCGCAGTCCGACCGCGAGATGCAGAACTTCGGCGGCACGAGCTGCTCGCCCACGGGCGAGATGACGCTCGCCGACGCGCTGCGCATCTCGTGCAACACGGCGTTCGCCGACCTCGGCGTCACGCTCGGCGACGACGTGCTGCGCGACCAGTCCGAGGACTTCGGCTTCGACGTCCCGGGCCTGACGATCCCCATGGACGTCACCGCGAGCCACTTCCCGACCGAGGAGGAGGCGACGCCCGACGCGACGGCGCGCGCCGCGATCGGGCAGGGCGACGTGCGCGTCACGCCCCTCCAGGTCGCGATGATCTCCGCGGCGATCGCGAACGACGGCGTGCAGATGGCCCCGTACACGGTCGAGACCGTGCGCAACCCCGACCTCGACGTCGTCCAGCAGACGGAGCCGCGCCGCCTGCGCACGTCCGTCTCGCCGGGCACGGCGGACCAGCTCACGCAGATGATGCTCGGCGTCGTGCAGAACGGCTCGGGCACCGCGGCGCAGATCTCCGGCGTCCAGGTCGCGGGCAAGACCGGCACCGCGGAGAACCAGACCGACAAGGCGCCGCACGCGTGGTTCACCGGGTTCGCGCCCGCCGACGACCCGCAGGTCGCGGTCGCCGTCATCGTGGAGAACGGTGGGTCCATGGGGAGCGAGGCGACCGGCGGCGCGGTGGCCGCCCCGATCGCGAAGGCCGTCATGGAGGCGGTGTTGAACGGATGAAGCCCGTGCGGGGGCTGCACCTCGGGAACAGGTACCGGCTCGTCCGGCGCATCGCCGTCGGCGGCATGGGCGAGGTCTGGGTCGCGGCCGACGACGCGCTCGGGCGCGAGGTCGCCGTCAAGGTCCTGCGCTCCGAGTACGCGGGCAACGAGGACTTCCTCAACCGACTGCGCACGGAGGCGCGCAACAGCGCCGCGCTGTCGCACCCGAACATCGCGCAGATGTACGACTACGGCGAGCAGGACCGGTCGGGCTACCTCGTCATGGAGCTCGTCGTCGGCGAGCCGATGGCCGACCTCCTCGAGCGCGAGCCCGTGCTCCCGCCCTCGCGGCTCCTGCCGATCCTGTCCCAGACGGCGCGCGCGCTGCACGCCGCGCACGTGGCGGGGGTCGTGCACCGCGACGTCAAGCCCGGCAACATCCTCATCGACCGCACGGGCACCGTGAAGATCACGGACTTCGGGGTGTCGCTCGCCGCGAACCAGGTGCCGATGACCGCGACGGGCATGGTCATGGGCACCGCCCAGTACCTCTCTCCCGAGCAGGCGGTCGGCCAGGCGGCGACGGGCGCCTCCGACGTCTACGCCCTGGGGATCGTCGCGTACGAGTCGGTCGTGGGGAACCGCCCGTTCACCGGGTCGACCCCGGTCGACATCGCCGTCGCGCACGTCAACGAGCCGGTGCCGCCGCTGCCCTCCTCGGTCGACCCCGAGCTCGCCGAGCTCGTCATGACGATGCTCGCGAAGGACCCGCTCGCCCGGCCGCCGTCGGCCGCGGCGCTCGCTCAGGTGCTCGACCGCATCGGCGAACGTCTCGCGGCCGACCCCTGGTCGGCGCGCGGGGGCACGCCCGCGCGCCGCGCCCGCCGGGCCCGGCAGGAGCCGTCGGGGGAGTCCGTGGCGCAGGGTCCCGACGCCCCCGCCACGCCGCGCGAGGACCTCGCGCCGGTCATCACGCCGCTCGTGATCCCGCAGACCGTGCGCGACGCGCCCGACGAGTCCCCGTCGCGCGACGACGAGGCGCGGGACGCCGCACCCGCCCCCGGCCCCGCGCTGCCGTGGGAGCGCCCGTCGGCCCCGTCTCCCGCGACCCCGGCCGCGGGCGACCCCGCGCAGCCCCGCTCGTACCCGCCGCGCCGCGAGATGCACGGCGGCACGTCGCGCACCCGCCGGCCCGCCCCGGCCGCCGGCACGCGACCGGGCTCCCCGCGCGCCGCCTCGCGGCCGTCCGCCGCACCGGGTGCGGCAGCGTCGGCGCGCGTCCGGGCCGAGAGCGCGGCGTCGAGCACCCCCGCGACGCGCGCGGAGATGCGCCGCCAGGCCCAGGACTCGTCGAGCCGCGTCCCGTCGGCGCGACGCACGTCGACGACGACCGGGCAGCGGCTCGGAGGCATCCCGCGCGGCATGACCTGGCCCCTCGTCGCGCTGCTCGGGCTGGTGCTCGTCGTGCTCGTCGCGACGATCGTCAGCGGCGGCCGGGACGGGTCCTCGGACTCGTCCGGGGCGGGGTTCCCGCCGGCGTCCGTCCACCTGGCCCTCGGCCCGGCAGGAGCGCCGACATCGTGACGACATCGTTGTGTTCCCGGCCCTCCGCGCTCCCCGCGGGTGGGATGATTGCGCCAGATGTGCCGCGCGCGGACGCGCCCGCGGCTCCGACGACACCGAAGGACGAATGAGTGGTGGACAACGCTCCCCGCGTGCTCTCAGGTCGCTACGAGGTCGGTGAGCTCATCGGCCGTGGCGGCATGGCCGAGGTGCACATCGGCCACGACGCCCGGCTCGGTCGTACCGTCGCGATCAAGATCCTGCGCTCCGACCTCGCCCGCGACCCGTCGTTCCTCGCCCGCTTCCGCCGCGAGGCCCAGGCCGCCGCGTCGCTCAACCACCCCGCGATCGTCGCCGTCTACGACACCGGCGAGGACGTGCACACCGACACGCAGGGCGCGTCCGTGCACGTCCCGTTCATCGTCATGGAGTACGTCGAGGGCCACACCGTCCGCGACATCCTGCGCGACGGCCAGGCCGTCCCGATCGACGAGGCCGTCGAGATCACCGCGGGCGTGCTCGCCGCGCTCGAGTACTCGCACCACGCGGGCATCGTGCACCGCGACATCAAGCCGGCGAACGTCATGATCACGCCCACGGGCGCGGTCAAGGTGATGGACTTCGGCATCGCGCGCGCGGTCGCCGACTCCGCCGCGACGATGACGCAGACGCAGGCGGTCATCGGCACCGCGCAGTACCTGTCGCCCGAGCAGGCGCGCGGCGAGACCGTCGACGCGCGCAGCGACCTCTACTCGACCGGCTGCCTCCTCTACGAGCTCCTCACGGGCCGGCCGCCGTTCATCGGCGACTCCCCGGTGGCGGTCGCGTACCAGCACGTGCGCGAGGCGCCCGCGACCCCGAGCGCCGTCGCGCCGGACGTGCCCGAGGTGCTCGACCGCATCACGCTCAAGGCGCTCGCCAAGGAGCGCACGGCGCGCTACTCGAGCGCGGCCGAGTTCCGCGCCGACCTGGAGAACGCCGTGCGCGGCGGGACGATCACCGCGCCGTCGCTCGGGGTCGCCGCCGCCGCGGCCGGCCTGGGCGCCGCCGCGGCCGCCGCGGACCTGCAGCCCACGATGGTCGAGTCCGCGACGCAGGTCATGAGCCCCGCCGGGGCGCCCCCCTCGCCGTGGGCCACGACGCCCGCACCCGCCGTCCCCCCGGGCGACGGCACGCCGGAGGACGAGGAGGAGGAGCCGAAGAGCCGCAAGGGCCTCATGTGGACCCTCATCGCGATCGGTGCCGTGGCGATCGCCGCGATCATCGCGATGCTGCTGCTCAACCGCACCCCCGACGCGCCAGAGCAGGTCACGGTGCCGCAGGTCGAGCAGGGCATGACCCAGGAAGAGGCCGCGGCGCTGTTCGAGGGCCTCGACCTGGAGTTCACGCCGCTCCTCGAGCAGAGCGACGACATCCCCGAGGGCGAGTTCGTGCGCCAGGACCCGGCCGGGAACCAGGAGGTCGACCCGGGCACCGAGGTCAGCGTGTGGTTCTCCACGGGCCCCGACAGCGTCCAGGTGCCCGACGTCGCGGGTCGCAGCCAGGAGGAGGCCCGCCAGCTCCTCGAGGACGCCGGCCTCCAGGTCGGCAACGTGTCGTCCGAGGAGTCCCGGAGCGTGCCCGAGGGCGACGTGACGCGCACCGAGCCCGCGAAGGACGAGACCGTCGCGTCGGGCACGGAGGTCGCGCTCTTCACGTCGAACGGTCGCGTCACGCTCGGTGACCTCGTGGGGATGAGCCGGCAGGACGCGGAGAAGGCGATCTCCGACCTCGGGCTCAACCCCGTCGTCGAGGAGCAGGAGTCCGACGAGCAGGAGGGCCAGGTGCTCTCGCAGCGCCCCAACGCGGGTGCCGTGGCGCAGGGCTCCGACGTGACGATCGTCGTCGCGATCCCGCGCGCGGTCGAGACCACGACGGTGCCGACCAACCTCGCGGGGATGACGGAGCAGCAGGCGACCGAGGCGCTGTACGGCAACGGGCTCAACCCAGGGTCGCGGCAGACGCAGGAGTCCGACCAGTGGCCCGCGGGCACGGTCATCGGCTCCGACCCGCGCGGTGGCTCCGAGGTGCCCGAGGGCACCGAGGTCTCGCTCATCGTGTCGACGGGCCCCGGCCCGAACAACGGCGGCGACAACGGCGGCGGCCCGGGCAACGGGGGCGGCAACGGCGGCGGCGACGGGGACGGCGACGGCGAGACCGACGGCTGACCCTCCGCACCACGGACCGACGGCCCCCACCTCTGCGAGGTGGGGGCCGTCGTCGTCCTGCGGGCGCCTCGGCGCGCCGGCGCCCTGAGGCGGTCCGGGGCGGCGCTACTGCCGCACGAGGGGCGCCATGCCCGCCGAGCGCTCGACCGCGCCCTCGAGCCCGCACGCCTCGAGCCAGTTCGCCAGGAGCCGGTGACCGCCCTCGGTGAGGACGGACTCGGGGTGGAACTGCACGCCGTGCAGCGGGAGGTCGCGGTGCTGCAGGCCCATCACGACCCCGCCCGCGGTCTCCGCGGTGACCTCGAGCACGGCCGGGACGGTGTCCCGCACGACGGCGAGCGAGTGGTAGCGCGTCGCCGTGAACGGCTCCGGCAGACCGTCGAGGACGCCCTCGCCGTCGTGCTCGACGAGGCTCGTCTTGCCGTGCATGAGCTCGGGCGCGTGCGTCACGGTCGCGCCGTACACCTCGGCGAGCGCCTGGTGCCCGAGGCACACCCCGAGCATGGGCGTGCGCGACGCGGCGCACGAGCGGATGACCTGCTCGCTCTGCCCGGCCTCCTTCGGGGTCCCGGGACCGGGGGAGACGAGCACGCCGTCGAACGGGGTGCCGTCGGCGTCGTGGAAGACGCCGTCGGCGTCGGGCGCGGGCACGGCGTCGTTGCGCACGACGACGGTCGTCGCCCCGAGCTGGTCGAGGTAGCCGACGATCGTGTAGACGAACGAGTCGTAGTTGTCGACGACGAGGATGCGGGTCATGCGAGCCTCCCGGGGGCCGCGGCGAGCGCCGCGGGGAGGGCGCCGTCGGCGCCGGTCTGGACGTTGGGGTCGTTGAACGGCATGTACTCCGCGACGACGGGGAACAGCCACTCGAAGCACGCCAGCACGACGGCCGCCGCGAGCACGAGGAGGAGGACCACCCGGAGCCAGGCCGGGCCCGGCAGCACGCGCCACAGCGCCCCGTACATCATGCGCTCCCGTCGTCGGTCGGTGCGGTCTGCCCCACGAGGTCGGGCGGGGTCCCGTCCTCGACGGGCAGCCAGTAGTCGAGCTTCGCGTTGACGATGAACCGTGCCTGCAACGAGTTCAGCCCGATGGGGTGGCACGTCGTGAGGGTGAGGTACCGCTCCGTCGGCTCGACGCCGGGCTCCCACGGGACGGGCGCGACGGCCTCGACCTGGTCGGGCTTCACCGCCTGCATGTGGTCCACGCGGTAGACGTACCAGACGTCGCCCGCCTCGACGACGATCGGGTCGCCGATCTCGAGCTCCTCGGCGCGGTGGAAGATCGCGCCGTACGTCATGCGGTGTCCCGCGAGGGCGAAGTTCCCGACGTCCCCGGGCATGACGGTCTCCGGGTAGTGCCCCGCCATCGCCTTGTCGAGGATCTGCCGCTTGTCGGTGCCCTCGGCGATCGGCATCACCGCGTCGTCCCAGCGCGGGACGTGGAGCGTGCCGAAGACCTCGCCGAACGCGGGCGGCTCCATGACCGGCGGCTCGTCCCGCCGCACCTGGACGGCGACGTCGGCGGGGTCCGGCGTCGGCGCGTCGAGCTCGGCGAGGATCTGGGTCTGCTCGCGGTCCGCCTGGACGTCGGTCCACCACAGCTGCCACACGACGTAGAGGCCGAGGAGCACGCCGACCGTGATGAGGAGCTCGCCGAGGACGCCCACGACGGCCGAGACGGGACCGCCGCGACGCCCGCTCCGGCCCGAGCGGTGCCGGACCGGGGCGGCGGTGCCCGCCGTCACGGCGTCGTCTCCGACGCCCGCGCGTACCGGAGGTCGAGCGCGCCCTCGAAGCGCGGCATCTCGATCGAGCCCTTCTCCTCCACGGACCAGCCGAGGTTCACCGCGTCCACGTACTCCTTGTAGATGTCGATCCGCTCCGACCGGTCGAGCGCGTCGCGCAGCCGGTCCGGGTCGCCCACGGCCTCGACCACGTAGGGCGGGGAGTAGACGCGCCCGTGCAGGAGCAAGATGTTGCCCGCGCAGCGGAACGCCGTCGTCGCGGTCACGCGCTGGCCCTGGAGCGTCATCGCCTCGGCGCCGCCCGCCCACAGGGCGTTGACGACGGCCTGGATGTCCTGCTGGTGCACGACGAGCGTGTCGGGCGGGAAGGACGAGCCGTAGTCGCCCGCCGGGGCGTCGTCGAGCGCGACGGACAGCCCGGGGCCGGTCACGGGCAGGGTGCCGGCGGCGACGCCTGACCGGGTCGCGAGGTCGCCGTCGGCCGGCGCGACGGCGGGGTCGTCGGCGGAGAGCGCGGCGATCTCGTCGTCGAGCGCGTCGACCTGCGCGGCGAGGTCGGCGACGCGCTCCGACTCGCGGTCCACGAGCTGCGCGAGGTTCTCCGGGTGCCGGCTCTCGTCCCCCTGGGCGAGGCGCGCGCTCGCCGTGAACATGAGCCCGGCGAGGGCGAGCACGAAGGCGACGGTCAGCCCGGAGCGGAGCCGCCGGGCCCGCGACGGCCGGGTCTCGGGGGTCGGTGCGGCGGTCACGTGACCCTCCTCGCTGCGTCCGTCGGGCGTCTGCTCGCCGTCCGGCCGGTGGCCGGTGGCATGGTCTATTGTGTGCGCCCACTACGCTAGACGACGAACGCCGTCCACGGACGGGACGAGTGCCGCGTCTCGGGAGAGATCACCCGGGGTGCGACCCGCCTGTCGACGACGTCCACCCGAGCCATGCACGGTTCCTGCACGACGACGGCAGCACCCCGCACCTGCGGGTCCGGCGCGTCGTCGTGCGGCGAGCCTCACCAGGACAGGAGCCCATCCTCGTGCCCGAGTCGAAGTCCCGCAAGAAGCCGGCGCGCCCGGCCCGCGAGCCCCGCCAGCCCACGCCCGACACGGGGAACCCGCGCTGGCTCGTGCCCACGATGCTGGGACTGATGCTCGTCGGCCTCGCGTGGATCGTGCTGTTCTACCTCAGCGGCTCGGCGCAGCTGCCGATCCCGCCGCTCGGCGCGTGGAACCTCGCCGTCGGCTTCGCCTTCATCATCGCGGGCTTCGCGCTCACCACGCGCTGGAAGTGACCGCCCGACGGCGCGCGCGGCCCGGGCCGGGCGCGCCGTCGGCCCGCGCGGTCACGAGGACGTGGCCGGCGGGGGAATGACACCGCCGTAGTTCGTTCCACACCTGTGTACAACTCTGTGGACGACGGGGATCGACGCGCGTCGGACCGCCGGTCAGCCCACGAGGAGCCCGACGGGCACCCCGACGGAGCGGTACGTGAACCACGCCGTGGCGACGAGCGCGACGGCCACCAGGGCCGTCGCCCCGACCGACACGAGCACGCGCTGCGCCCTCGGCGCGTAGGCGTACGCGAGGCCCAGGAGCACGCCCACGACGAGCCCGCCGAGGTGCGCCTGCCACGCGATGCCGGGGAAGAACAGGCCGATCGCGAAGTTGATGCCGATGAGCACGACGATCTGCATCGCGTTGCGGCCCGTGCGGCGCAGCACGAGGAGGATCGCGCCGAAGAGCCCGAACACCGCGCCCGAGGCGCCGACGACGGCCGTGTACCAGGCCTGCTCCGTCGGCCCGCCGGCGAGCACGAGGTAGCCCACGGAGCCGCCGAGCGCCGAGAGCAGGTAGAGCGCCGTGAAGCGCCACCGGCCGAGCATCTGCTCGAGGAACGGGCCCGTGATCCACAGGGCGTACATGTTGAAGAGGATGTGGACGGGGTTCGTCGAGTGCAGGAACGCCGCGGTGAGGAACCGGTACGGGTCCTGCTCGCCCACGACCGGGGCGAACGCCAGCAGCCGCGTCCACTCGCCGCCCGTGACGAGCTGCAGGAGCCAGCTCGCGACGCACAGCCCGATGATCGTGAAGGTCACGACGGGCGGGCCGCCGCGCACCTTCCCGCCGAGCTCCGTGCGCTGGTCGGCGACCTGCCGCGACGCCTCGCGCACGCAGTCGACGCACTGGACGCCGACCGCCGCGGGGCGCTGGCACTCCGGGCACGCCGGGCGCCCGCAGCGCTGGCAGCGCACGTACGAGACGCGGTCGGGGTGCCGCGGGCAGACCGGAGGGGCGGCGGGGCCGTCGTGCGGCCCCGCCGTCCCGTACGCGGGCGGACCAGGAGGTCCCGGCGGCTGGGAGATCGTCAGTCCTCGATCGTCACGGACGTGATGACCACGTCCTCCTGGGGACGGTCGCCCGGGCGGGTCGGCGTCGCCTCGATGGCGTCGACGACCGCGCGCGACTCGTCGTCCGCGACCTTGCCGAAGATGGTGTGCTTGCCGTTGAGCCACGGCGTGGCGACCGTCGAGATGAAGAACTGCGAGCCGTTGGTGCCCTCGGCCTCGCCGGTCACCGGGTTGCGGCGCAGCCCGGCGTTCGCCATCGCGAGCACGTACGGCTCGCCGAACGAGAGCTCGGGGTGGATCTCGTCGTTGAACGTGTAGCCGGGGCCGCCGGTGCCCGTGCCGAGCGGGCAGCCGCCCTGGATCATGAAGTCCTTGATGACCCGGTGGAAGGTCAGGCCGTCGTAGAACGGCTCGGTGCGCTCGGCACCGGTGCGCGGGTCGGCCCACCCCTTCGTGCCCTGCGCGAGCCCGACGAAGTTCGCCACCGTCTTCGGGGCGTGGTTCGGCAGGAGCTCGATGCGGATGTCACCTGCGGTCGTGTGGAGGGTTGCGAACATGCCCACCATCCTCCCACGACACCCGCCCCGGACCTGTCGCGCACACGGCCCGAGACATCTCGCGGGCACGCCGTCCTGGTGGCAGAGTGGGGCGAAACGTGAGGTTCCAGGACGACGACACCGAGGAGCACGCATGACTCGTTCCCGCTCCGGGTCCGGCTCGATCAAGGAGACGATCGACTCGCTGGACACCGAGAAGATCAAGGACCAGGCCGCCGACGCGGTCGCGACGGCGCAGTCGGCGGCGAGCCAGCTCGCCGACCAGGCGAAGGTCGCGGCCGTCCAGGCGAAGGAGTGGAGCACCCCGAAGGTCGAGGCGTTCCTCGAGTGGCTCCAGCCGCGCGTCGAGAAGGCGTGGCAGGACAGCATCCAGGCCGCCGCGCCCCGGGTCGAGAAGGCCGCGGACAAGGCGGGCCCGGTCATCGACACCGCGCACGACAGGCTCGTCGAGGACGTGCTGCCGAAGATCGTCGCGAGCTTCAACGCGGCCGCGGCGTCCGCGTCCGAGGCGGCGCAGCGCGCGGCCGACGACGCAGCGGCTGCCACCGCCGCCGCCGGCGCCGCCACCGCCGCGGCGACCACCGAGACGTCGCGCCGGCTCGCCAAGAAGGCGAAGAAGGCCGCCGAGGAGGCCGCGAAGCAGGCGAAGAAGTCGTCGGGCAAGGCGGGGAAGAAGGCCGCGAAGGCGGCCGACGCCGCCGCCGCGAAGGCGAGCAAGAAGCTCTCGGCCACCGCCGACAAGGCCGCGAAGAAGGCCGCGGAGGCCGACTCCTCCGGCAGCAAGGGCAAGACGCTGTGGTGGATCGCCGGAGGCGTCACCGCCGCGGGCGTGGGCTACGTGCTCTACCGGCGCGCGCAGCCCACCACCGATCCCTGGGCGGAGCCCTGGGAGCAGGAGGAGCAGCAAGTTCACTTCGACGAGGTGGTCGGCGAGGCACGGCACGCCGTCGGGGATGCCGCCGAGTCGCTCGGCGAGGCCGCGGGCACCGCGGTCGCGAAGGGCAAGGAGGCGACCGACAAGCTCGCCGAGCGCGCCGCGGAGGTCCGCGACGACGTCAGCGACCGCGTGAGCGGCGCGGTCACCGACGCGAAGGAGGCCGCCAAGAAGGCGACGAGCCGCACCCGGGGTGCTGCGAAGAACGCCACCGGCACCGCCTCGGCCGTCCCGAAGGACGCGACCGAGAGCACGGCCGCCGGCGCCACGGCGGACGCTGCCGGGCACGTCGAGAACGCCGCGCGGAAGGCACGCGAGGCGGCCGAGACCAAGGCCGAGGACGCCGCCGAGAAGGCCGGCGACGACTGACGGTCATCCGCCCACGACGAAGGCCCCGCACCGAGAGGTGCGGGGCCTTCGTGCCGTTCAGGACGTGGAGCCAGGGGGACTCGAACCCCCAACCCCCTGCTTGCAAAGCAGGTGCGCTACCAATTGCGCCATGGCCCCGGGTGTCCGGCCCGGGGACCGGAGGATCGAGCCGGAGGAGTCACTCGAACGTGTCGGTGACCTCTGCCCACAGGTCGCGCTCGGCGTTGTCCTCCGAGTACTTGCGCCAGACGAGGTACCCCGCACCGGCGGCGAGCAGCAGGATCAGCAGCTTCTTCATCACGTTCCCCCTCGAGTGGGTTCGGCAGTGGGCCTAAGAGGACTTGAACCTCTGACCTCTTCCTTATCAGGGAAGCGCTCTAACCGTCTGAGCTATAGGCCCGTTCGTGCCGTGCGCGGTGTGCTCTCGACGCTCGTCGGGGAGCCGCTCCGCACGCAGGCAGCGATTGAGGTTACCCCACGGCGGCCCGCTCGCCCAAACCGGGAGCGGGCCCCGCGAGGTCAGTCGTCGGTCAGCGTGAGGTGCACGCCGCCCACGAGAGCAGCGACGATGTTGTACAGGAAGGCCATGATGGTCGACAGCGCCGTGATGATCACCACGTTCACCACGCCGAGCAGGGTCGCGATCGAGATGACGCGGCCGAACTCGACGAACTGCAGCATGTCGACGTTGCTCTCCTCGCCCGCGATCTGCGTGACGAAGTCCTGCACCTTCTGGAAGACGAGCATCCCGTCGAGCACGTACCAGACCACGGCGGTCGCGACGACCGTCATGATGCCGATCGCGACGGCGAGCAGGAAGCCGAGCTTCATCGCGGACCACGGGTCGACGCGCGACACGGAGAGGCGCACGCGGCGCGGGCCGTCGGTGCGGACCGCGGGGGTCGCGCCCGTCGCGGGCGAGGCCGACGAGCCCGCGAGCGGCGTCGCGGTGCCGGTGACGCCGGCGGCCGAGTAGTGCATCGACGACGCCCCGGTGCCCTGCCCGGCCGGTGCGCCGACCGGGTCGGCGCCGCCGGCGGCCGTCGCGGAGGACGCGCGCCGGACCGTGCTGTCGTCGATCTCGCCCGTCCCCTCCGCCTGCTCGGGCGGCGCGGCCGGGACCGTGGCGGACACCTTCTTGGCGGCCGACTTCGCCGCGGCCAGGGCGGCCGCGGCCGCCTTGACGGCACCGGCGCGGGCCACCGCGACACGGCTCTCGCCCGACGCGACCTCCATGCCGTCGCCCGGGTCGGACGCGGTCCCGGAGGTCCCGTTCGCCGGGCCGGCGGACCCGTGCGCGCCGTTCGACCCCGCGCCCGGGGGCGGCGGGGGAGGCGGCGGCGTGCTGCCCGCGTCCGGACGGGTCGCGGTGCTCGTGATCGTGTCGGGGCGCGGCACGGTCAGCTTCGGCGTGATCGCCGGCGGTGCGTTGTTCTCGCTGCTCATCTGGCTTCCTCGGGGTTTCCGGGCGCCGTGTCGGTCCCACCGGCCTGCTCGGCCGTGGCGCTGTGGTCGGTCTCCGCGGACTCGTCGGGCGTGCTCTCCTCGCCCACGGTATCCCGATCCTCTCCGAGACGACGCTCGACGTTCCGGGCGACGGCGATGATGCGGTCGCCCTTGTCCGGCTTCGCGAACGTGACGCCCTGGGTGTTGCGACCCGTGAGGTTCACCTCGTCGACGGCGGACCGGACGATCTTGCCGCGTTCCATGATGACGAGGACCTCGTCGTCGGACTCCGTCACCAGAGCCCCCACAAGATCTCCACGAGCCTCGACGAGGTTGGCGACCTTGATGCCCAGCCCGCCGCGTCCCTGGACGCGGTACTCGTCGACCCGGGTGCGCTTCGCGAAGCCGCCCTCGGTGACGACGAACAGGTCGGAGCCGGGCTCGACGACGTCGGCCGAGAGCAGCTCGTCCGTGTCGCGGAACTTCATGCCCGTGACGCCCGACGTCGCGCGGCCCATCGGGCGCAGGGTGTCGTCGTCCGCGGTGAAGCGGATGGACTGGCCCTTGCGCGAGACGAGGATGAGGTCGTCGTCCGCGTCCACGAGCAGCGCCGCCACGAGCTCGTCGGGCGTGCCCGCGTCGTCCTCGCGCAGGTTGATCGCGATGAGGCCGCCCGAGCGCGGGGAGTCGTACTCGCTGAGCCGGGTCTTCTTCACGAGACCCCGGCGCGTCGCGAGCACGAGGTACTCGGCGGCCGCGTAGTCGCGCAGGTCGAGCACCTGGGCGATCTTCTCGCCCGGCTGGAACGCGAGCAGGTTCGCGACGTGCTGGCCCTTCGCGTCGCGACCGCCCTCGGGCAGCTCGTACGCCTTCGCGCGGTAGACGCGCCCGAGGTTCGTGAAGAAGAGCAGCCAGTGGTGCGTCGTCGTCACGAAGAAGTGGTCGACGATGTCGTCCTCGCGCAGCTGCGCGCCGCGCACGCCCTTGCCGCCCCGGCGCTGCGAGCGGTAGTTGTCGCTCCGGGTGCGCTTCGCGTACCCGCCGCGCGTGATGGTGACGACCATCTCCTCCTCGGCGATGAGGTCCTCGATCGAGACCTCGCCGTCGTAGGGCAGGACGGTGGTGCGGCGCTCGTCGCCGTAGCGGTCCACGAGCTCGCGCAGCTCGTCGCCGACGATCGTGCGCTGGCGCTCCGGCTTCGCGAGGATGTCCTGGTAGTCGACGATCTTGCGCTGCAGCTCGTCGTGCTCGTCGAGGATCTTCTGCCGCTCGAGCGCGGCCAGACGCCGCAGCTGCAGGTTGAGGATCGCCGTCGCCTGGATCTCGTCGACGCCCAGGAGCTCCATGAGCCCCGTGCGCGCGACCTCGACGTCGGGGGAGCGGCGGATGAGCGCGATGACCTCGTCGAGCGCGTCGAGCGCCTTGAGGTAGCCGCGCAGGATGTGGATGCTGCGCTCCGCCTCGGCGAGCAGGTAGCGCGTGCGGCGCTGGATGACGTCGAGCTGGTGCATCGTCCAGTGCCGGACGAACGCGTCGATGCTCAGCGTGCGCGGCACGCCGTCGACGAGCGCGAGCATGTTCGCGCCGAAGGTGTCCTGGAGCTGGGTGTGCTTGTAGAGGTTGTTGAGCACGACCTTCGCCACGGCGTCGCGCTTGAGCACGATGACCAGGCGCTGGCCCGTGCGGCCCGACGTCTCGTCGCGGATGTCGGCGATGCCCTGGACGCGCCCCTCCTTGACGAGGTCCGCGATCTTCGCCGCGAGGTTGTCCGGGTTCACCTGGTACGGGAGCTCGGTGACGACGAGGCAGATGCGCCCCTGGATCTCCTCGACGTTGACGACCGCGCGCATCGTGATCGAGCCGCGTCCCGTGCGATACGCCTCCTCGATGCCCTTGTGGCCGAGGATCGTCGCGCCCGTGGGGAAGTCCGGGCCCTTGATGCGCACGAGCAGCGCCGCGAGGAGCTCCTCGCGCGACGCCTCGGGGTTGTCGAGGTACCAGTGGACGCCGTCGGCGACCTCGCGCAGGTTGTGCGGCGGGATGTTCGTCGCCATGCCGACGGCGATGCCCGCCGAGCCGTTGACCAGCAGGTTCGGGAAGCGCGCCGGCAGCACCGCCGGCTCCTGCGTGCGGCCGTCGTAGTTGTCCTGGAAGTCGACGGTGTCCTTGTCGATGTCCCGGACCATCTCCATGGCCAGCGGGGCCATGCGGCACTCGGTGTACCGCGGCGCCGCGGCCGGGTCGTTGCCCGGCGAGCCGAAGTTCCCCTGGCCCGCGACGAGCGGGTAGCGCAGCGACCAGTCCTGCACGAGGCGGACGAGCGCGTCGTAGATCGCGGTGTCGCCGTGCGGGTGGAACTTGCCCATGACGTCGCCGACGACGCGCGAGCACTTCGAGAACGAGCGGTCGGGGCGGTACCCGCCGTCGTACATCGCGTACAGCACGCGGCGGTGGACGGGCTTGAGGCCGTCGCGCACGTCGGGCAGCGCGCGCCCGACGATGACGCTCATCGCGTAGTCGAGGTACGAGCGCTGCATCTCGAGCTGCAGGTCCACCTGCTCGATGCGCCCGTGGTGCACGGCGACGGCCGTCCCGTCGGCGTGCACGACCTCCTCGGTCGGGCCGTCACCGGGCACGGTGGGCTCGGTCTCGGGGTTCTGGTCGTCGGTCACGGTCTACCTCGTTCGTTCGTCTCGTGCTCGCTGCTCGTGGTCGCCGTCGCGGTCGGTGCGCCTGATCGCCCCTCGGCCCGCCGTGGTCCGGCCGGGACCGGCGCGACGGCACGTACGCGGCCGAGCCGGGCCGGGGCCGGAGGGACGGCCGTGCCGGGTCGTGGCGGGTCTGGCGGGAGCGCCGCGAGGGACGAGCGGCGCGGATGGTAGACCCGGCACGGCCGTCCCGGAGCGCCCCGTCCCGGCGCCCCACCGAGGACGCCCCGGGCCACTGCGGCCCCGCGCCGGTCAGATGTCAAGGAACCGCACGTCCTTGGCGTTGCGCTGGATGAAGCTGCGGCGCTGCTCGACGTCCTCGCCCATGAGGACGGAGAAGATCTCGTCCGCCGCGGCGGCGTCGTCGAGCGTGACCTGGTTGAGCGTGCGGTGCGCCGGGTCCATCGTCGTGTCCCAGAGCTCGGAGTAGTCCATCTCGCCGAGACCCTTGTAGCGCTGGATCCCGTTGTCCTTGGGGATCCGCTTGCCCGCGGCCTGGCCGGCGGCGAGGAACGCGTCGCGCTCACGGTCGGAGTAGACGTAGTCGTGCGGCGCGTTGGACCACTTGAGGCGGTACAGCGGCGGCTGCGCGAGGTAGACGTGGCCGTTCTCGATGAGCGGGCGCATGTACCGGAACAGCAGCGTGAGCAGGAGCGTCGCGATGTGCTGGCCGTCGACGTCGGCGTCGGCCATGAGCACGATCTTGTGGTACCGCAGCTTCGGGAGGTCGAAGTCCTCGCCGATGCCGGTGCCGAACGCGGTGATGATCGACTGGACCTCCTGGTTGGACAGGGCCCGGTCGAGGCGCGCGCGCTCGACGTTGAGGATCTTGCCGCGGATCGGGAGGATCGCCTGCGTGTTCGGGTTGCGGCCGCGGACCGCGGACCCGCCCGCCGAGTCGCCCTCGACGATGAAGATCTCGCACTCCTCGGGGCGGTTCGACTGGCAGTCGCGCAGCTTGCCCGGCATGCCGCCGGACTCGAGGAGGCCCTTGCGGCGCGTGGCCTCGCGGGCCTTGCGCGCGGCGATGCGGGCCTGGGACGCCTGGATCGCCTTGCGGATCACGTCGCGGCCCTCGTTCGGGTGCGAGTCGAACCAGTCGACGAGGCGCTCGTTGACGACGCGCTGGACGAACGTCTTGGCCTCGGTGTTGCCGAGCTTGGTCTTCGTCTGGCCCTCGAACTGCGGCTCGCCGAGCTTCACGGAGACGACGGCGGTGAGCCCCTCGCGGATGTCGTCGCCCGTGAGGTTGTCGTCCTTCTCCTTGAGGATGCCCTTCTCGCGCGCGTAGCGGTTGACCAGGGAGGTCATGGCCGCGCGGAAGCCCTCCTCGTGCGTGCCGCCCTCGGTCGTCGAGATGGTGTTCGCGTACGTGTGCACGGACTCGGAGTACGCCGTCGTCCACTGCATCGCGATCTCGACGGAGATGCGCTTCTCGGTGTCCTCCGACTCGAAGTCGATGACGTCCGGGTGCACGAGCTCGACCTTCTTGGCCGTGTTGAGGTGCTTGACGTAGTCCACGAGGCCGCCGTCGTACTTGTACGAGACGGTGCGCGCCCGCGGTGCACCGGTCGCGACCGTGCCGGCCTCGGCCTCGGCGCCGTCGGCGTCCTCGCTCCCGGTGACCTCGTCGCCGGTGTCGAGGTGCGCCGGGCGCTCGTCGGTCAGGGTGATGCGCAGGCCCTTGTTGAGGAAGGCCATCTGCTGGAACCGCGCGCGCAGGGTCTCGAAGTCGAACTCGGTCGTCTCGAAGATCTCGCCGTCGGCCCAGAACGTCTGCGACGTGCCCGTCTCCGACGTCGCCTCGCCCTGCTCGAGCCCGGTGACCGGCTTGCCGCCGTCCGCGAACTCCTGGCGCCACGCGTGGCCGTCGCGACGCACCTCGGTCACGACGCGCGAGGAGAGCGCGTTGACCACGGAGATGCCGACGCCGTGCAGTCCGCCCGAGACCGCGTACCCGCCGCCGCCGAACTTGCCGCCCGCGTGGAGGATGGTCATCACGACCTCGACGGTGGGCTTGCCCTCCGTCGGGTGGATCGCGACGGGGATGCCGCGGCCGTTGTCGACGACTCGTACACCTCCGTCGGCGAGAAGTGTCACGTCGATGGTGTCGGCGTGTCCCGCGAGTGCCTCGTCCACAGAGTTGTCCACAACCTCGTACACAAGGTGGTGGAGGCCGCGCTCGCCCGTCGAGCCGATGTACATCCCGGGACGCTTGCGGACCGCCTCGAGCCCCTCGAGGACGGTGATGTTGCTGGCGTCGTAGCCACCGCCTGCGGGAGGCGCGCCGTCGGTAGGTGCCGCGGGCACGGGCTGGGCGGTGTCGATGTGATCTGCCACGGGCAGGACTGCTCCTCGTCGTCGCGCGCGACGACGGCTGCCACCACGGGCACCGGCCACGGATCCGGCCAGGATCCGGCCGTATCCCGCGGCAGGGCGGTCGTCGACGGCTCATAGGTTCCGGGCCCCGACCACCGCGGGCGGCGCGGTCCGCCACCGTGCTGCACGAGGTCGGGACGACCCTGCGACGAGCTGGTGGAGACCGGGTGCGGAGAGGTGGTCGGACGACCCGGAATGACCCTCCCAGTCTACCCGGAGAGTGCCGAATCTCGCGGATCCTGGGCTTCCTGGGGACGGATCCGACGCAGCGTCACGACGCGGCGACCGAGGTTTCTCCACACGGTTGTCCACAGGGTTGTCCACGACCGCCCGGGCGGGCGCCTCCACGTCGCCCGGCAGCCGCTCGCGACGGCGTCCGACGTGCCGCCCCGGGGTGCGCGACGGCCGCGGTCCGACCTGACCGTTTCGTCGGTCAACAGTCTTTTTATCGAGAATCGGCCTTTGGCGAGGAAAGTGGTTGGATACCACACACCATCCTTTTTCGCGCGCCGACGCCGGACGAGCGGTCGGCCCCACCCGAAGGGACACCTCCCCCGTGAAGAGACTCCTCGCGAGCGTCGTGACCGCGACGCTCGCACTCGGCGGCCTGTTCGTGGCCACCGCAGCCCCGGCCTCGGCCCACACCCCCGTCGTGACGGCCGACTGCGAGTCGCTGGACGTCGGCCTGTGGGCCTACGCGCACAAGGGCAACAAGGTCACCGTCGTCGTCGACGGCGCCACGGTCGCCGAGGAGCGGTTCGGCCGCTCGTTCCAGCGATCGTTCGAGCTCGACCCCTCGACCGACCACACGTGGAGCGTGACGGTCAAGGCCTCGGACAACCGCCGGTACGACTGGTCCGACGACGGCTCGACCACGGCCTGCACGCCCGCCGCGGGCGAGGAGGTCCAGGTGGGCATCTACCTGTACCCGAAGCTCGACCCGGCGCGCCCCGCCGCGTGGGAGAACTCCGGCAAGCAGGAGCTGCTGGGCACGAAGACGCTCACGCTGCGCGAGGACGAGCTCCGCAACGACCAGCACTGGTTCACCGAGCTCCCCGAGAACGAGCTGCTCGACGACGTCGACCTCTGCCTCGCGTGGGGCGTCCAGCAGGACCTGCTGCGCGGCGGCCCGGACGAGTACACGATGCCGCAGAACATCACCTACCCCGACGGCACGTCCATGGACGGGCGCCTCGTCGACTGGCAGCACCAGGAGCTCACCGACTTCGGCATCGAGCTCCCGAGCGCCGAGGAGTGCGCGATCCCCGAGCAGCCCGAGGAGCCCGAGCAGCCCGAGGAGCCGCTCGTCGTCGCCCCGCTCGCGCCGGAGGCGCTGGCGGTCTGCGGCGCCGACGTCGAGTCGGTCGAGCTGCCCGCCAGCACGTCGCAGATCACGTACCTGCGGACCGTCGACGGCATCCTCGCGACGCCGGTCTCCGGCCACGTCTTCGGCGCCGAGCTCGCCGGGTACACCCTGCAGGACGACGGCAGCGCGCTGCTGCCCGTCGAGGACCTCGTCCCCGCCGCCGAGGAGTGCGCGCTCGTCCCGGGCGACATCCAGGCCGTCTGCGAGGCCGACGTGCCCTACCTCGGCTACGAGGTCGCGCTGCCCGAGGGCGTCGAGGCCGAGGGCGACACCCCGCTGACGATCACGTTCCTGCACCCGCGCGGCGGCGAGGACTACGTCGTGACGGACCAGCCGCTCGCCGGCAGCATCCTGTGGCCGGGCGCCTCGGCCGACGAGCCGCGCCAGTGGCCCGGCTTCGTCCGCAACGAGGACGGCTCGTACACGGAGACCGACGGCAACTACGCGTGGACCCGCGAGGGCGTCCAGGTGCTCTTCGAGGTCAACCCGTCGTACTCGACGGTCGTCGACTACCCGCCGGCCTCGAGCGAGTGCGCGAACCCGCCCGTGGAGCCGGTCGCGGCCGAGGACGTCACCCTGGTGAGCGACGACGAGGACGGGCCGCAGCTCGCCACGACGGGCGCGACCGTCGCGGGCGCCGCGGCCTTCGCGGTCCTGCTCGTCGCCGGCGGTGCCGTCGTGTTCTGGCTGCGCCGCCGCGTGCAGGCCTGACACCCCTGACGTGACGCCCGCCCGCGAGGGCGGGCGTCACGCGACCCGCGGGCCCGTCACGACGTCGTCGTGGCGGGCCCGCCGTGTCGTCTCCGGGTGCGGCGTCATCCCCAGGTGTCGCGGGGGCCGGGACCGCGCACCGAGCGCTTGCCCCGGCGGAAGCTCGGGCCCGCGGGCCCGAGGACCGTGACGGTCTCGACGACGCCCTCGCCGACCTCCTGCGCGAGCCGTTCGAGCAGCCGCGGCACGAGGAGCCGCACCTGCGTGGCCCACGCCGTCGAGTCGGCGCGCACGACGAGCACCTTGTCCTCGAAGGTCTCCGGCTCGCAGTGGTCGGCCACCTGGTCGCCGACGACCTCGCGCCACCGCCCCACCACGCCGCCGACCGACACGTCGGCCACCCAGTCGCGCTCGCGCAGGAGGTGCGAGAGCACGTCCGCGAGCATCTGCGGGTCGCGGCCGCCCGGGCGCGCCCCCGAGGTCGGCTGGTCGGCCAGGATGCGGCGGCGCGGCTCCTGGCCGGGGCGCAGCCCCTTGGCTCGCGCGGCGGCCTTCGCCCGGTTGAGCGCCTGGCGCGCGACCTCGGCGGGCGGCGTCAGGTCGACGACGTGCCCCACCGGCACCCCCGTCGAGCGCGGCCCGCCCTCGTCGCCGTCCTCCCCGGGACGGTCGGCCGCACGTCGCTCGTCGTCCACAGGCTCTGTGGACGACGGCGGACGGCGCGCCTCGGGCCCGTCCTCAGGCCTCGGCACGGGTCACCGTCCCGCCCTGGACGGCGAACCGCGCGCCGTCGAGCACCGCGGGGACGTCCTCGGCCACCGCCGCCGTGATGATGACCTGGCCGGCGTCCGCGACGAGCTCCGCGAGCCGGTCCCGGCGCCGCGCGTCGAGCTCCGCGAACACGTCGTCGAGCACGAGGACGGGCTCGCCGTCCGGACCCCACTGGTCCGCCCACAGGAGCGACTCGAGGCCCGCGGGCGCGCCGTCCTTGAGCAGCCGGTAGGACGCGAGCCGCAGCGCGAGCGCGAACGACCACGACTCGCCGTGGCTCGCGTACCCCTTCGCGGGCAGCCCGCCGAGCGTGAGGACGAGGTCGTCGCGGTGCGGCCCGACGAGCGTGACGCCGCGCTCGACCTCCTTGGCGCGCACGGCCTGCAGCGCGTCGAGCAGGCGCTTCTCGAGCGTCGCGACGTCCGGGAGGCCCGACGCCGGCCCCGCGGCCGGCCCAGCGGCGTCCCCTGCGACGGGTCCGCCCGCGTCGTCCGCGACGGGACCGCCCGCGGCGGCCACGTCGTCGGTGTCGCCCAGGATCTCGTCCACCGACGACCGGTAGGCGATCCGGGCCTCGCCCTGCCCGGCGCTGACCTGCTCGTACGCGTGGGCGACGTACGGCGTGAGCGCGGCGACGAGCTGCAGGCGCAGGGCCGTGATCTCGGCGCCGAGGCTCGCGAGGCGCGCGTCCCAGACCTCGAGGGTCGCGAGGGCGGACGCCGAGCCGTCGCCGCGCGGCTCGTCGGTGCCGTCGTCGGGGGGCTCGGGAGCGCGCGACGGCCGGCCGCGACCTCGGCCGCGCAGCGCGGAGGCGGACTTGAGGAGCGCGCCGCGCTGCCGCAGGACCCGGTCGTAGTCGGTGAGGAGGGCGGAGACGCGGGGGACGAGCAGGACGGCGAGCTGGTCGAGGAACCGGCGCCGGCCGTCCGGGTCGCCCTTGACGAGCGCGAGGTCCTCCGGGGCGAAGAGGACCGTGCGCACGATCCCCAGCACGTCGCGCGGGCGGGACGCGGGGGAGCGGTTGATGCGCGCGCGGTTGGCCTTGCCCGGGTTGAGCTCGATCTCCACGGTGCTCGCCCGGTCGCCGCGCACCACGCGCGTGCGCACGACGGCGCGCGGGGCGCCCGCGCGCACCATGGCGACGTCGCCCGCGACCCGGTGGCTCGACAGGGTCGCGACGTAGCCGATGGCCTCGACGAGGTTCGTCTTGCCCTGCCCGTTCGGCCCGACGAGCGCGTTCACGCCCGGGTCGAGCTCGACGTCGACGGTCTCGTAGGACCGGAAGTCGACGAGGGACAGGTGGGAGACGTACATGGCTTCTCGGGGTCGTGCGCGGTGGGGTCGAGGAGGGGTCCGGGGACCGGTCAGGCCGGGGGCTCGAGCGGCCCCGCGCCCGGGGACGCCGGCCCGGCCGACTTCACGGCGTGGCCGCCGAACTGCTGGCGCAGCGCCGCGACGGCCTTGAGGGCGGGCGACTGCTCCTGGCGCGACGCGAACCGCGCGAACAGCGCGGAGGAGATGACGGGCAGCGGGACGGCGTTGTCGATCGCCTCGTCGACCGTCCACCGGCCCTCGCCGGAGTCGTCGACCCAGTCGTCGATCGCCGCGAGCCGCGGGTCCTCCTCGAGCGCCTTGACGAAGAGGTCGAGCAGCCACGAGCGCACGACGGTGCCGCGCGTCCATGCCTTCATCGTGCCGTGCACGTCCGTGACGAGGTCCTTCGCCGCGAGCAGCTCGTAGCCCTCGGCGTACGCCTGCATGAGGCCGTACTCGATCCCGTTGTGGACCATCTTCGCGAAGTGCCCGGCCCCGACCCCGCCGGAGTGCACGAAGCCCTCCTCGCGCGGCCCGTCGGGGCGCAGCGCGTCGAAGACCGGCATCGCGGCGTCCACGAGGTCCTTCTCGCCGCCCACCATGAGGCCGTAGCCGTTCTCCAGCCCCCAGACGCCGCCCGAGACGCCGACGTCGAGGTAGCCCACGCCCTTCTCGGCGAGCTCGGCGGCGCGCGCCTGGTCCTCGCGGTAGTACGAGTTGCCGCCCTCGATGACGACGTCGCCCGCGCCGAGCAGGTCGCCCAGCTCCGTGACGACGCCGCGGGTCGGGTCGCCGGCGGGGACCATGACCCACACGATGCGCGGGCCGTCCGTCGGGAGCGCCGCGACGAGCTCGGCGAGCGACGCGACGTCGGACACCTCGGGGCGCGGGTCGAACCCCGTGACCTCGATGCCGGCGGCGCGGACGCGCTCGCGCATGTTGTTGCCCATCTTGCCCAGGCCGACGAGTCCGATGCGGGTGACCATGCGAGACCTCCGGGGGATGGTGCGGGTGTCGGGTCGAGCGGTCCTGCCGTGCCGACGGTCGGGTGCGTCCGCCGACGAGGCCGTGCGGGTGGCCCTGCTCCTCCCGCCTCGTCGGACCGGCCGGTCAGCCGGCGAAGCGGATGGGGACCAGCAGGTACCGGTACGCGGACGAGTCCTCGCCGTCCAGCGACTCCTGCCCCGTGAACTCGACCGGCTTGTTGGGGTGCGTGAAGCTCAGGCGGACGAAGTCCGTCCCCAGCGCGCCCAGCCCGTCCAGCAGGAACTGGGGGTTGAACGCGACGGAGATCTCCTCGCCGACGAGCACGGCCTCGAGCGCCTCGGACGCCTGCGCGTCGTCGCCCTGGCCCGCGTCGAGCACGACCTGGCCGTCGGTGAACGACAGGCGGATCGGGGTGTTGCGCTCGGCGACGAGGGAGACGCGCTTCGCGGCGTCGATGAGGGCCGCGGTCGGGACGACGGCGTGGATCGGCGTCTCGTCGGGGAACAGGCGACGCACGGCGGGGTAGTCGCCGTCGACGAGCTGCGACGTGGTGTGGCGGCCGCCGGCCTCGAAGCCGATGAGGTCGACGCCCGCGCCGGTGTTCAGGCCGACGTTGACGAGGCCCGAGCCGCCGAGAGACTTCGCCACGTCGTTGAGCGTGCGGGCGCGCACGAGCGCGACGGCCGAGTAGCTGGGCGTGACGGGCGTCCACGTGAGCTCGCGCAGCGCGAGGCGGTAGCGGTCCGTCGCGAGGAGCGTGATCCGCTCGCCCTCGATCTCGACGCGCACCCCCGTGAGGAGCGGCAGCGTGTCGTCACGGCTCGCCGCGACCGTGACCTGGGCGACCGCGTGCGTGAGCTCGTCCCCGGAGACCGTCCCGGTGAGCTCGGGCATCGCGGGGAGCGCGGGGTACTCCTCCACAGGCATGGTGAGGAGCGTGAACCGGCTCGCGCCGCACGTCACCGTGACCTTGTTGCCCTCGAGGACGACGTCCACGGGCTTGGCGGGGAGCGCGCGAGAGATCTCGGCGAGGAGGCGGCCCGAGACGAGCACCGTGCCGGGCTCGCTGACCTCGGCGGGGATCTCGGAGCGGGCGGAGACCTCGTAGTCGAAGCTCGACAGGCCGATCGTGCCCGAGGCGTCCGCCTCGAGGCGCACGCCCGCGAGGACGGGCGCCGGGGGACGCGTCGGCAGGGTCCGCGCCGTCCAGGTCACCGCGTCGGCCAGGACATCACGCTCAACCCGGAACTTCATCCCACACCCTCTCGTCCCAACGTCCAGGATCGGACTCGATCTTCACACGTCCCGGCCGTCGGTGCCGCCCGGGACTGCCCGCGTCGTGCCTCGTGGCACCCGCACTCGTGCACGTGCCACCTCGCACGGCAGGCCGGGCGGTGACGGTGCGCCGCCCGGGGAGCTCGTCCGCGCTCCGGGCCGTGCGGTCAGGGGCTGCGATGCACGTCCTGTCGTGCATGAACACTACGCGAGGAGCGTGGTCCGAGGAACCTGGGACGACACCTGGGGACCGGTCCCTGCCTGCGGCGCGAGCGAGTCCCGGCTCGGCCGGTCGTCGTCGGCGTCGCCCGGTTCGGGTCGTCGGGCCGCCGAGGCCTGATGAAGGCGTGTGGATTCCCCTGCTAGAGAGAACCTTCGTCATCGTCATAGGGGCTGTGAACTCCGTGGAAAAAGGGTGTTTGCGCAGGTCAGAGAGCACAAATCCGTGTGGACGGAGTGGTGGGGGAAATGTGGGAAAGTCGCACGCCCTGTGGGCGGCCGAGTTCTCCCCACACGTCGTCCACCGGTGAGACCTCCTCCGTCCACACGTAGAGGCCCGTCGTCCACAGTTATCCACAGGTTCGTTCACAACTGTGTGCTCCGAGGGTGGACGAGAAGCTCGGTCGGAACGCTCTATCCACAGCTTCCACGGGGAAAACCTGTGGATCTGTGCGTTTTCGGTGGATCGTCCAGTGGTGGGTGTCGACACTCGCGCCTGCCCTCGCGCGGATCCCGTTGCCCACAGAATGCCTGTGGATGAGTGTGGATATCTCCGCGCACAGGGTGTGCACGACGACGTCGCCGAGGGGTCGTCGTCGTCGCGGAGGGCTCGGTGGGCTGTGCCGTGCGGTCGAGGGCGGTCTGTCCCCAGTAGCGGAGGTTCCTTCGGGACGACGGGCGGACGACGGGCAGAGCGGCTTCCCGGACGGCGTGCATCGCCGAGCTCGGCGGGGCGCGACGCCTCGTCGGCAGCTGCAGCGTGACGGAGGACACCCCGGAGGGGATCCCGGCGAGGCCTCGACGGCTTCGGATCGGGTGTCGTTCGAGCCGTTGGCCGTCGACGCGGTGGCACGGCGTGCGGACGCGGTGGCACGGCGTGCGGCATCCGGGACGGGGGACGGTAACGACGGCACGTCGGACGCGTGGCAGGGCCGGCGGAGTCGACGGTGAGGTTCGGACGCGGGACGCGGGACGCGGGACGGGGGATGAGGGACGAGGGACCAGGGACGAGGGACGCGGGACGGGGCCGGCGGTGTCCACAGTGGGGCCACGGTGGTTCGGACGCGGAGGGGCCGGCAGCGTCGACGGTGGGTCCACGGGGGTTCGGACGCGGGAGGGGCCGGCGGTGTCGACGGTGCGCAGGCCGCGCGGAGGCGTGTCGAGGGAGACGTGTCGGCGGAGCCGCAGAAGGCACTGGGCGAGAGCCGCAGGGAACGGCAGGGTGCCGCGGCCGACGAGCACCGCGGCGCGGACGGCCCGGTGCGGGGTGCGGGGCATGCGCGAGGCGAAGCGCGACGGTGACGTGCCGCAGCGGGACTCGCCGAGGTGGAACGGGCCGTGGTGGGCCGTGGTGCGCAGGCTCCCGCCGGCGCCGGGGACACCGCGGTCGCGTCCACGTGCCGGCGCCCGACGGTTCAGCCGCGGTGCTGCTGCTTGATGCGGCTCGTGAGCTCCGTGACCTGGTTGTAGGTCGAGCGGCGTTCCGCCATCTGCTCGGTGATCTTGCGGTTCGCGTGCATGACGGTCGTGTGGTCGCGCCCGCCGAACTGCTGGCCGATCTTCGGGAGGGAGAGGTCGGTCAGCTCGCGGCAGAGGTACATCGCGATCTGCCGTGCCGTGACGAGCACCCGGGAGCGCGAGCTCCCGCACAGGTCCTCGATCGTCAGGCCGAAGTACGCCGCGGTCTGCGCGATGATCGCGGCCGGCGTGATCTCGGCCGAGTCCTCGTCGGTGATGAGGTCCTTGAGCACGATCTCCGCGAGCGGCAGGTCGACCTGCTGGCGGTTGAGGTTCGCGAACGCGGTGACGCGGATGAGGGCGCCCTCGAGCTCGCGGATGTTCGTGGAGATGCGCGAGCCGATGTAGGACAGGACGTCGTCGGGGGCGTTGAGCCGCTCGCTGCTCGCCTTCTTGCGCAGGATCGCGATGCGCGTCTCGAGGTCGGGCGGCTGGACGTCCGTGATGAGGCCCCACTCGAAGCGCGAGCGCAGCCGGTCCTCGAACCCGTTGAGCTGCTTCGGGGGGAGGTCGGACGTGATGACGACCTGCTTGTTGGCGTTGTGGAGCGCGTTGAACGTGTGGAAGAACTCCTCCATCGTCTGTTCCTTGCCCTGCAGGAACTGGATGTCGTCGATGAGGAGCACGTCGACGTCGCGGTACCGACGCTGGAACGCCCCAGCCTTGCCCTCACCGATCGAGTTGATGAAGTCGTTGGTGAACTCCTCGGAGTTCACGTAGCGCACGCGCACGTTCGGGTAGAGGTTGTGGGCGTAGTGCCCGATCGCGTGGAGCAGGTGGGTCTTCCCCAGCCCCGAGTCGCCGTAGATGAAGAGCGGGTTGTACGCCTTGGCCGGGGCCTCGGCGACGGCGACGGCGGCCGCGTGGGCGAAGCGGTTGGACGAGCCGATGACGAACGTCTCGAACACGTACTTCGGGTTGAGTCGGCTGGGCTCCGCCTGCGGCCGCGGCGGGGGAGGCGGCGGAAGCTCGGGGAGGTCGTCGTCCGGGTCGACGTAGGGCCGCTCCACCGCGGGCCGCGACGCGGGCGCGAGCACCGGCTCGGAGCTGAGCTCCGGGTCGACGGTGATGCCGAAGCGCACGTCGCGCCCGAGGCACGACGACATGGCCGTGACGAGCTCGTCGCGCACGCGCGTCTCGAGATAGCTGCGGGTCTGCTCGTGCGGGACCGCGATGAACACGGTGTCGTCGAGGATCGCGAGCGGCTTCGCGAGGCGGATGAACGCGATCTGGCGCGGCGTGATGTCCGGGCTCGCCTCGAGGATGCTCAGGGTCTGTGCCCAGACGTCGGCGATGTTGTCGTCCGGGTTCGCCACGGGCGGTGTCCTCACGAGGTCGCGGGTGTGCGTCGACGAACGCTCGCCCACGGTGCGCACGGCGTCCGGGGGGCGGGGTCGACGAAGATGTCAGGTGGTGCTGCTGGGGACGATCGTGCCACGGTTCGGCTCGTCCACATAGTTGTCCACAGGCTGTGGGTTACTAGCGTGCCAAGACGTCCTGGTCAAGGCGGCCACCGAACAGGGGATGAATCTCGTGCCTCCGCGCCCGCCGTGCGACGGATCGCACGTGCGGTCCTCGACGCGGGCCCGGGTTTGACCTGAACGGGCCGGACAGCGTAACGTCAGACAGCCGTTCCAGGTGCTCTTGGCGCGCCCGCGCGACGCTCTTCGGCCGAGGTCAGGCCGAGCGCTCGTCGCAGGAACCAGCGCGCGACACGGTTCCGTGGTCTCGCTCCCGGACGGCCGGCGAGGATCCTTCCTCGTCAGCACCACCCGAACCACCGACGGGCTCCAACCGGGGTCTGTCACTGCATCGTCGAGGACACAGACGATGTACCTCCCCGACGTTCTTGGAGTACCTCGTGAGCAAGCGGACCTTCCAGCCGAACAACCGCCGCCGGGCGAAGACCCACGGCTTCCGGCTGCGCATGCGGACCCGTGCCGGCCGCGCCATCCTGGCTGCCCGCCGCCGCAAGGGCCGCACCGAGCTCTCTGCCTGATCGCACGTGCTTCCCGCGGCGCACCGACTGCGCCGTTCCGTAGATTTCGAGCGGGCGGTGCGGCGGGGCGTGCGTGCCGGCAGGTCGACCGTGGTGGTTCATCTCTCTGAGGATCCTCAGGGCGACGAAGCGCCACAGGTCGGCTTTGTCGTATCCAAGGCCGTAGGGAACGCCGTGCACCGGAACCTCGTCAAGCGCCGCCTGCGGGCGGCCGCCGCGCCGCGCCTCGATACCCTCCCGGCGTACAGCCGGGCCGTCGTGCGCGCGCTGCCGGCGTCGGCGTCGGCGTCGTACGACCAGCTCAGCGGGGACCTGGCCAGCGGGATCGACCGCGCGGTCGCTCGCCTGCACACGGCAGGGACGTCACGGTCATGACCGCCCCGACCGTGGACCACGTGCCGCACGACGCCCGCCCCCGGACCGGCGTGGACGGCGATGCACAGGCCGCTGTGGACACCGCACCGGTCAGCACCGCCCAGCGGCTCCTCGACGTCCTGCGTCGCGTCCCGGCCCTCACGCTCATCGGGATGATCCGGGCCTACCAGGCCGTCATCTCGCCGATGACCGGGCCGTCCTGCAAGTACTACCCGTCCTGCTCCCACTACGCCCTGACCGCTGTGCGGCGGCACGGTGCGCTGCGTGGCACGGGCCTCGCCCTCTGGCGGCTGCTTCGGTGCAACCCCTGGAGCCTCGGCGGGGTCGACGACGTGCCGCCGGCACGAGACGCGCACACGCACCAGTCCTGAGCCCGCCAGCGGGCGATTCACGAGCTTTGTCAGAAGGTTAGGGAGCAGTCACCGATGGACTTCTTCGCGTTCCTCGCGCCGATCGAATGGGTCGTGGCGTGGATCATGTATCTGTGCCACCAGGGGCTCACCTACCTGGGCTTCTCCGACGGACCGGGGCCTGCGTGGGTCCTGTCGATCGTCGGCCTCGTCATCATCATCCGCATCCTGCTCATCCCGCTCTTCTTCAAGCAGATCAAGGCCTCGCGCGGCATGCAGATGCTGCAGCCCGAGATGCAGGCGATCCAGAAGAAGTACAAGGGGAAGTCGGACCCGGCGTCCCGCGAGGCCATGAGCCGCGAGACGATGGAGCTCTACCGCAAGCACGGGACGAACCCGTTCGCGTCGTGCATGCCGATCCTGCTGCAGTCGCCGATCTTCTTCGCGCTGTTCCGCGTGCTCAACGGTCTCGTGCCGATCTCTAACGGCACGGACGACCCGATCGGACCCATCAACGCGTCGGTCGCGAGCGACATCGAGAGCTCGTCGGTCTTCGGAGCTCAGCTGTCGGACATCTTCCTGCGGACCAACGACCTGCAGACGAAGATCGTCATCGCCGTACTCATCGTCGCGATGTGCGCCACGACGTTCTTCACGCAGCGCCAGCTGACGATGAAGAACATGCCGAAGGCGGCGCTCGAGGGCCCGATGGCCTCGACGCAGAAGATGATGCTCTACGTCTTCCCGTTCATCTTCGCGGTGTCGGGCGTGAACTTTCCGGTCGGTGTCCTCGTCTACTGGACCACGACGAACCTGTGGTCGATGGGCCAGCAGTTCTACACGATCCGGCGGATGCCGGCACCGGGCTCCGAGGCCGAGCGTCTGCTCAAGGAGCGTCAGGCCCGCAAGAAGGCCGCCAAGGGCGTCGTGGAGGACGAGGCGCCGGTCATCGAGCAGCCTCGTGGCCAGCGTCAGCAGCCGAAGCGCAAGAACCGCCAGAAGCCGGGTGGACCGGTCGTCAACGGGTCGGCCGTGACGCCGAACGGGCAGAGCGCTCCGATCGAGGACGCGCCGGTGGAGGACGAGACGCCCACCGCGCCGCCGGCCCCGGGCTCGGCGAAGAAGCCCAAGAAGAAGCCGTAGCTCTCGCGCCGCCGCGCGAGCCCGCCGCACTGAGGAGCACGCCCATGCCATCGACTGAGACCCCCGTGCCCGACGAGACCGCCGTCGACGAGGCACCGTCGCGTCGTACCACCCGCCTGGAGGAAGAGGGCGAGATCGCCGCGGACTACCTCGAGGAGCTGCTGGACATCGTCGACCTCGGCGGTGACATCGACATCGACGTGGAGCACGATCGCGCAGCGGTCGAGATCGTGGCGGACGACGAGTCCGAGCTCGGCGCGCTCGTCGGCGAGGACGGTGAAGTGTTGGAGGCGCTCCAGGAGCTGACCCGTCTCGCCGTGCAGGCGCGAACGGGGGAGCGGAGCCGCCTCATGCTCGACGTCGCGGGATTCCGCGCTCAGCGTCGGCGCGAGCTGACGGCGCTGGCGGAGGAGGCGATCGAGCGCGTCCGGACCGCGGGCGAGAAGGTCTCGCTCGATCCGCTGAACGCCTTCGAGCGCAAGGTCGTGCACGACGCCGTCGCCGAGGCGGGTCTGCGCAGCGACTCCGAGGGTGCCGAGCCTGACCGCTACGTGGTGATCTATCCGGCCGAGTAAGGCCGAGTACGGCGCCCCCCTGTTTCACGTGAAACAGGGGGGCGTTCGTCGTTGCGGTACGGAGGCGTCCGATGCGTCGTACAGCAGGACCGTCGGTGAACCGGGACCATGCCTCGTCGTTCCACGTGAAACGATGGGGACTCAGAACGAGGAGAGGGCACACACGATGAACCCCGAGGCGGACGACGTTCTCGCGTCGGATCTCCACAAGGCCGCGCTGGCGGACTACTTCGGCGCGGCGTACGAGCAGATCGACGGCTTCGCTCGCCGGTTGGAGGACGAGGGAGAGCTCCGTGGTCTGATCGGTCCTCGAGAGGTCCCGCGCATCTGGGACCGGCACATCCTCAACTCCGCGGCCGTCGTCCCCTTCCTGCCGACGACCGGCATCATCGCAGACATCGGTTCTGGCGCGGGCCTTCCGGGCATCGTCATCGCCGCGATGCGACCCGAGGCCGCGGTGTACCTGGTCGAGCCGATGGAACGGCGCTGCGCCTGGCTCACGGAGATCGCGGACGAGCTCGGGCTCGGGAACGTGGAGGTCAAGCGGGGGCGCGCCGAGGAGTTCCACGGGGCGTTCGAGTGTGACGCCGTGACGTCGCGCGCCGTCGCCTCGCTGGACAAGCTCGTGAGGATGTCGATGCCGTTGGTGCGACCGGGAGGCGAGATGATCGTGCTCAAGGGGCGCAACGTGGCCCGAGAGATCGAGCCGGCACGCAAGGCGCTGCGGAAGTTCAAGGGATCCGAGCCTGAGATCCTCGACGCGCCGACGGTCCCCGGTGTGGAGAGCACCACGGTGGTGCGCATCGTGCGGCAGACTGGGTCTCGCTGACCCGACGACGATCGGGCGGTGTGAACGAGGGTGCCCAGGGCTTCCCGTCGGGGAGTCGAGAACGCTCGACGCGTGCGTCGGGCGGTGCCCGCTGGTCGTGTGAGTCGGAGAGGGAGAGGCGCGTGACGGAGAGCACCCACGAGGTCGGCAGCGACGCGGCGGGCTGGGACGGCGCCGGCACCGCGAACGGGCACCGGGCGGTGCCGGTCGAGGACGATCGTCGGGCCGCTCTCATGGCGAGTCTCCCGGAGACGGACGACACCACGCCCCTCGCGGCCCAGCTTGCGATCGACGCCAGGCGGCGGATCGACCTCCAGGGGCGGCGCTTCCCGCGCCCCGCCTCGACGCGCATCATCACCGTCGCCAACCAGAAGGGTGGCGTCGGGAAGACCACCACGACGGTCAACCTCGCGGCGGGACTTGCGCTGTCCGGCCTCAACGTCCTGGTCATCGACAACGACCCTCAGGGGAACGCGTCGACGGCCCTCGGTGTCGACCATCGCGCGGGAACGCCCTCGATCTACGAGGTGCTCGTCGAGGGAGCGTCGCTGGAGACGGCGGTGCAGCAGTGCCCGGACATCCCTACGCTCTGGTGCGCGCCCGCGACGATCGACCTCTCGGGTGCCGAGATCGAACTCGTCTCGATGGTTTCACGTGAAACGCGCCTGCGGCGGGCACTGGACGAGTACCTCGACCAGCGTGTGCAGCAGGGTCTCGAGCCGATCGACTACGTGCTCGTGGACTGCCCGCCGAGCCTCGGGCTCCTCACGATCAACGCGTTCGTCGTGGGTCGAGAGGTCTTGATCCCCATCCAGTGCGAGTACTACGCCCTCGAAGGTCTGAGCCAGCTCCTCAAGACGATCGAGCTCATCAAGGCACATCTGAACCCCGGCCTGCACGTCTCGACCATCCTCCTCACCATGTACGACGGCCGGACGAACCTGGCGCAGCAAGTCGCCGCCGAGGTGCGCGAGCACTTCCCCGAGCAGACGTTGCGCACGACGGTGCCGCGATCCGTGCGCATCTCGGAGGCTCCGAGCCACGGCCAGACCGTCATGACCTATGACGCAGGCTCGACCGGAGCGCTCGCGTATCTCGAAGCCGCGCGTGAGCTCACGGATCGGGCGCCGCACGCAGTCGTTGCACCCCGAGACGAGCACGACGGTGTAGGCAGTGGGTCGGGAGAAACCGGCAGCCGACCCGGTTCTGCGGCAGCCGTCACGTCCGATCACGAGTTTGCCGCGTCCATCGGTGGGCCGGCCGTCCGTCTGGAGGAGCAGCGATGAGCGAGAAGCGGCGTGGTCTCGGTAGAGGCCTGGGGGCCTTGATCCCCACGAGCTCCGAGGGAAAGCGCCCGGTAGACGTCTTCTTCCCGAGCGCACCTCCCGCTGACTCACCGACCCGGGACGACGCAACGCCCACCGGTGAGACCCACGAGGTCGGAACGGTGACGGCGCCGACGATCACGGCGATCGACAGCTCGGGCGATCCCACGGAGGTCGCGGGAATCGGCGGTCTGAGCGACGCCGACCTCGCTGAGCTGGACGCACTGAGCGCAGCCGACGGCGACGCGTCCGCATCGGGGAACGGGACCGTCAACTCTCCCGCGGGGGAGGGGAGTGGCGCGGCCGGAGCCTCTCGGGACGGGGGCGCGACCTCTGACACGGGCGAGGCTGACGGCTCAGCCGCGACGACGAACGCCTCCACGGGCGCCGTCGCAGACGAGGCAGTCGCCGACGTTTCACGAGAAACGCCGACGCGTGCCGACGTCGCGGCTCCTGTGGGCGTCGACTCGGGCCTCGAGTGGACCGGGCAGGCCGGTGACGACCTGGTTCCCGTCCCAGGAGCACGTTTCGCCGAGATCTCGGTGAGCAGCATCCGGCCGAACCCTCGCCAGCCGCGGACGGTCTTCGACGAGGGTGAGCTCGAGGAGCTCATCGGCTCGATCCGGGAGATCGGCGTGCTCCAGCCGATCGTCGTGCGGTCGGTCCCCGACGGTGACGGTGCCTTCGAGCTCATCATGGGTGAGCGACGCTGGCGTGCGACGCAGGCCGCGGGCCTCACCACCGTGCCGGCGATCATTCGTGAGACCGACGACTCCGACCTCCTGCGCGACGCGCTGCTGGAGAACCTCCACCGGAGCGCCCTCAACCCGCTGGAGGAGGCGGCAGCCTATCGCCAGCTGCTCGACGACTTCGGTTGCACGCACGAAGAGCTTGCGGAGCGCATCTCGCGCAGTCGACCGCAGATCTCGAACACACTTCGCCTCCTCCGCCTTCCTCCGCTCGTCCAGCGCCGTGTGGCTGCGGGTGTTCTTTCCGCAGGTCACGCGCGTGCGCTGCTCGGGCTGACGGACGGAGCGGAGATCGAGCGTCTGGCTCAGCGGATCGTCGCGGAGGGTCTCTCCGTCCGCGCGACTGAGGAGATCGTCGCCCTCGGCGGGCTCGACGAGGATCGTCGCGCGGCGCGGACGCCTCGTGCGGGGCAGCGCTCGGCAGCCATCGACGAGCTCGCCGGCCGCCTCTCAGATCGCTTCGAGACGCGGGTCCGTGTGGACCTCGGGAAGAACAAGGGTCGTCTCACGGTCGAGTTCGCCTCGGTCGAGGACCTCAACCGCATCCTCGACCTCATGGCACCTGAGGACCCCGGACTCCTGCGCAAGTAACGCTGGACCTGCCCGCTGCCCGGAGAGCACCCACCCGTGCTCCCGGGCAGCGTCGTGTGCAACCCCATCCGGGTAGTCGACCGGGCGGCCAGCAGGGTCCACTGATGGTCTCTACGACACGTGGCTGGTGCGCTCGTGTTCGCTGATGTCGCCAGCGCCAGAAGCGTGATGGGTGATGTCCGTGACGGTCGACGGGGCCGCTCCGTGGCGTCGAGGGGGGAACGCAGAGCGACACCCGTTCCGTCGGTGGGTTTGTCACGACGTTGCCCGGCGCAGCGTCGTCGGACATGCGACCAGGGGCCCTGCGGGCCAGGGCACTGCGGCCAGGGTCATGGGGCGGAGGCGCGTTCCACGTGAAACATCGATGGTTCGCGACAAGTGCCTCGGGACGTGGGCAGGCAGTCTGACCGTCTTGGTCCGCGGGCCAGGGTGCTCGGAACCTGAAGCCCGCGGAGTGAGTCGGGTGGCTAGGCGACTGTGCGCACACACTACGACAGCATCCGGGTCGGGATTCCGGGCGCGGTGCTGGTGAGTCGGGAGCTAGGAGGGGCAGAGTCGAGCGCGGAGTGCGAAAAGGATGGGGGAGCGCGGATAGCTCGGATGCAGCCCAACATGAGGAACTGCTCCGACTGCTCCGAGTGCGCTGGCTGCTTCTGACTGCCCTGACTGCCCTGACTGCCCTGACTGCTCTGACTGTGATCTGACTGCTCGGGCCGCTTTCGGCTGTTTCGGATCCGCCCGGGGCTGGCGGTCGCTGGCCCGGGCGAGTTGCGCTACGACGTGGCGGGCGCTCGTCTCGACCGCGCCGAGGACCGTACAGCGAGGCGCCGTGCACGACGGTGTGGCGGGACACGCTGCTCGGCCGACCGGACCGAGCGGTCAACTGCACCCGCGCGGGAGCGGCGCAATGGCGCAGGTCAGTGAGGCATTGAGCCGTAGACGTCGTCGATCCACGACTCGTGCTCATCCTGGTGGCGAACGCTGCTTGCTCGGGGGACGCCTGCGGCTGGACGAGAGCCTCTCTCAAGCTCGGTGGAGAGTCCAGATCCGAGAGCAGAGGAGCGGCGTGATGGGTATCCCGGCCGCGACAGGTGAGTCCGGCGGCGATCGGCGCGCAAGGGCAGAAGGGCAGGGTGGCTTCTATAGCTGCGCTTCCGACACGGCCCCTTTCGGAGCGAATACCCGATCGCCACGTAGAGAAGCGTCTCCGTGACCGGGGTCCGCTCATCGGAGAGACCCGCCCAAGACCGTGCCGCGCGGACCTGCGAGCTCCTGGGATCACGGTGACGGCCCGTGTTTCACGTGAAACGCTCCTGTCACGCCGCAGGCCGTGTCGCGGCGGTCCGACGCACCGCGGTGGGGCTCTGCGATTCGCCTCGTCGCCGAAGAGTGGGCCTTGTCGTCGTGGCGGGTGAACGTGTCGGCGAGCTCCGCCCCCGGCATCGCAAACGGTGAGCGCAAACATGCCCCTCATCTGCGAGTTCGGCCCGACAGTATGGTCGATGATTCACGTGGAACCGCCGGACTGCTGATTCCCGTAAGAAGCACGGCGTCGAGCGCCGTGGAGGCGAGTCAGCGGAGTTCAACCCACTCACACCAGCGCCCCGTCACGAGGCAGGGCATGTATCCCTAGCGGCTGACCGCATCTCGGCAGGGCATGTCTCCCTAGCGGCTGGCCGCACCCCGCGCTCGTGCTTGCGCGCGCAGGGCGGGGATCCGCGCGACATGATCGGGCGCGCTCAGTGAGCCGAGGACCGAGCGCTGCCAGCGAAGCTCGTCCTGGATCACGATGTGCGCCGTGTCGTCCGCCAGCGAGGGATAGGAGGTGTGCCTGCCATCTCTGGGAATGCGTTGATAGGCGTCGTCGACGAGGCGGTCGGCACCCCACTCAGCAGCCTCTGGGGATCCGCGAAGGGTCTCGACCGCAAAGAGCAGTGCGGCCAGCTCGTCGCGGTCGTCGATGTCGGGGCGCTGAGAGAGGGCCTCGGCGATTGTTGGCAGCGTCGAACGGTCTGCACCGATCACGTCCCAGATGGCCTGGAGATGCTCCTGTCCTGCGGCGTCGTGTACGGGGCGCAAAGACAGGATGCTCTCGACGCAGAGGAGGATGAACAATGCCTGGTCCTCGAGCGGTAGAGCTTGTCGCTGTGCCTTCAGCGCTCTCCAAGGCGCGAGCGGATCGTCGAGCGAGTCCATGAGCGAGAAGGTACCCGTGCCAAGACTCGACCACGGATCGCACGTACTCGTGATGAGGTGAGCCGCCACGAGGACAGATCGAACGCGGTGCGGACCGCCAGCGTCGATCCCCAGGAGCACGTCTCGGCTCCTCGTGAGCCGCATTCCCGAGTGGGTGCTGCAGGTCGAGTGCCTCGGGCGTGGGGGGCCTGCTGGTCGAGCGCCTCGGGCGTGGGGGGCCTGCTGGTCGAATGCCTCGGGCGTGGGGGGCCTGCTGGTCGAATGCCTCGGG
>Ga0160434_100044_pt1 | contig 95185 bp, 95 predicted proteins | sample HID1973I_E0MG_FD_108273 | JGI IMG/M metagenome (GOLD analysis project Ga0160434, IMG submission 108273) | Enriched mosquito-associated microbial communities from UW Madison campus, WI, USA - HID1973I_E0 MG | ecosystem: Host-associated > Arthropoda: Insects > Digestive system > Unclassified ... | reverse complement strand
TAATAACCTGGTTTAAGGTAAATGTAATTGGTTCACCACGATCATAAGAGCTATCAAATTGTTTTCCGCTTAGTAACGTTCCTTTATAATGTACCAAAACTGAATCAGTTACTGAAGTTGGTTTTGCGCCACTTCCAGCGGTTAAAACTTCATATTGTAAGCCGCTTGCAGTTGTTTTAACAGCAGCACGTTTTTTGTTTTGCTCTAGAAATGTTTTGCCTTCGGTAATATTGCCGGTAAACTTGCTTTTGTTCGCATTGGTTAGCGCTTCATTAATACATTCTTGTGCCTGCTGTTGATTCAGAATCAATTTATTGCCAGTAAACGCATCTTTCAATCCTTTTAGTAGAACATCATAATTCATTGTAGAGAGGCCGGTGGTTTTTAAGCTTGCGCCTATTGAAGAACCAAAAGCGTAGCTAACAGAATCTAATGAAGATTTTAAAGCAACAGGTGATGCTGCGGGCTTAGCCGTAGTAACGGTTTTTTTTGCTATTGGCTTTTTTGTTTGTGCGAAAGATGCAATAGTGATACCTGAAACAAATATCGTTAGGAAAATTTTTTTCATTTTTGTGATTTTGATTGTGCTTAATAATAAACAACCTCTATTATTATTTATCGGTTGAAATATACAAAACTTATAAAACAATAAAACCCCGAATAATCGAGGTTTTAAATTTATACTTTGGATAGATGACTAGAAACGTTCATCAGCCTTGAAGAAAAAGTTTCCTTCAATCTCTGCATTTTCATCTGAATCTGAACCGTGAACTGCATTTGCATCTATAGATTTAGCATATTTCTGACGGATTGTACCTTCAGCAGCTTCAGCAGGATTTGTAGCCCCGATCAATTTTCTAAAATCTTCAATCGCATTATCTTTTTCTAAAATTGCAGCCACAATTGGTCCTGAAGACATGAAGCTAACTAAATCTTTGTAAAAAGGACGCTCAGCATGTACTGCATAAAACTGACCAGCAGTTTCATCAGTTAGCTTGGTATATTTTAATGCAATGATTTTGAAACCTGCATTAGTGATATCATTTAAGATTGCTCCGATGTGGCCATTTGCAACAGCATCTGGCTTTATCATGGTAAAAGTTCTGTTAGTGCTCATTGTGCTTTAATATCAATTTTTTTGCAAAAGTACATTTTAATTGCTGAAAGAGAAATGATTATTAAATCTTTAAACATTTTCAGAGAAGGATTATATAAATAAAATAGTTATATGATTTTTTTTCCATTGTGAAATACAGCTTGAATCGTTATTAAAACGAGATTAGAAGACTACTAAAATATTATTTGAAATAAGTCTAAATAAAATTTTGAAATTAAACTATGGATGCTACCTTTGCCGCTGTTTAGAATCAATCCAAATAATTATGACCAGAAAATTTACGTATACTCTTAATGTTATTATCGTGCTCCTGCTTGCCTCAGTAAATCTGATGGCGCAAACTAAAACAGGCAGTATTGGCGGACAAGTTAAAACCAGCGATGGTAAACCGGCAGCTTATGTTAGCGTTGGATTAAAAAATACAAATAAGGTTACTCAAACAGACGAAACCGGTAGCTTTAAGATTAAAAATGTTCCATCTGGAAATTATGTTTTAAAAATCTCGGCGGTTGGTGTTAAAGCTCAGGAAAAGGAAATCTCAGTTTCTGAAGGGCAAGTAAGCACTATAGATTTCTCTATTTCTGAATCGGCCTCACAGTTAAATGAAGTTTCAGTTAGTGGTTATAAAACACCAAACCAGAAACCTATTAATTTAGGTAAAATCGCAATCGCACCAAAAGATTTGCCACAAGCTGTTCAAATCGTAAGTGCTCAGGTGATTAAAGATCAGCAAGTTAACACCCTTGGAGATGTAATGAAGAACATTAATGGTGTAGCGCTAGGTGCTAATAGAGGTTCGGTAGGGGAAAACTTTTTTGCCAGGGGTTACAGTTTGGGCGCAAACAATGTATTTAAAAATGGTGCAAGAACCACAATTGGTGGTAGCCCAGAAGCAAGTACCCTGGAATCAGTAGAAGTTTTAAAAGGTAGTGCAGCACTTCTATATGGTGGTGTTAGTGGAGGTGCAGTTGTGAATATGGTTACTAAAAAGCCCAAATTTAATTTTGGAGGTGAAGTATCTATGCGTGTAGGTAGTTATGATTTATATAAACCAATTGTAGATTTATATGGACCGATTTCTAATAAGCTTGCTTTCAGGGTAATTGGAACTTATGAATCAGCAGGTAGTTTCAGGGATAATGTAAAGTCAAAAAGATTTTATGTAAATCCATCATTGCTTTATAAAATAAGTGATAATACTGAGATTATCCTTCAAGGAGATTATTTAAAAAGTGATTTTACGCCAGACTTCGGTATTGGAACCATTGGCAATACATTATCGCCACTGGGAAGGAATGTTTTTGTTAATACAAACTGGGCCTACAATAAAACAAATACTTCAACTGCTCAGGCTGTATTAAATCATAAATTTAATGACGACTGGAAGCTAAATGTTATTGCTGCGGTACAATCGTATAACAGAGATTATTTTTCGGCAGAAAGGCCAGCCGCCAATGCGGCAGGTGTTTGGAACAGGGCATTAACCCGTTCTGATATTGAAGAATCTACATTTAATCAGCAAGTAAATGTAACAGGAAGCTTCAAAGTAGCTGGAGTCAAAAATATGCTATTAGTTGGTGCCGACGCTGATCAATCTAAAACCAAAACTGGTGGGTTTGCTTCTACAAACGTCTTACCAACAACTGGGACACCAACTTATTATGATAGTGTAAACTTATTAGATCCTACATCATTTGCTAAACCTAGCAACTATAATATGCCGCAGACTACCCAGCTTACAAATACTGATGCCTTAGTATTCAGGATGGGTGGTTTTGTACAGGATTTGGTTGCGCTAACCGAACAGTTTAAAGTTTTAGCTGGTGTTCGCTGGTCTTTTCAAAAAACACCAACAACCACCATAAACACATTAGCAACTGGTGTTGAAACGAAAGGTGCTACTGCGGATAAGATAGATAAAGCTTTCTCACCGAAAGTTGGTTTAATTTATCAACCAATTCCGACTACTTCGGTTTATGCAAGCTATTCCAATAATTTTATGTCGAATTCCGGAATTGATATTGCGACAGACGGACCGATGGGGCCTTCTATCATCGATCAATATGAAGCGGGAGTAAAAAATGATTTTTTAGACGGAAAACTTTCTGCCAATTTAACTTTATACAAAATTAAGAACGACAAGTTTGCTCAAACGGCAGTGGCAGACCCAACAAAACGTGAATTTTCGGGTGCTACTGCCAGTGATGGACTGGAAGTAGACTTATCAGGCATTATTGTTCCAGGACTTAATTTTATTGCCGGATACGCATATAACTACATGCGCTATACTTCTACATTGGCCGTTACCGGTATTGTAGAGGGTGAAAGATTGGTAGGAACAACAAAGAATACAGCAAATGGTACCTTATTCTATACTTTCCAGGATGGAAAAGCTAAAGGGTTAAAATTCGGAGCTTCTGTTTTCTATACCGGAGATAGAAACGGTGGAAGAAACACAACGAAAAACAACTCTTCAACAGGGATTATTCCTTTAACCGCTTTCACAACATTAGATTTTTCTGCAGGTTACACCTGGAAAAAGTTATCGCTATTAGCAAAGCTTTCCAATATTACGAACGAGTTAAATTATTTCGTACATGAAAATTATAGTGTGAATCCAATTCCGCCGCGTCAGTTTGTTACCACGCTATCTTATAAGTTTTAGTAAACGCTTTTAGTTCATACAAAACGGGTTAGGTCTTTAATCGGACTAACCCGTTTTGTATTTTAGCCGAAACAAAAGAAGCTTTTATGTGCTTATTATTAAAGCACTAAATAACAGCCGAACTAATACGAAATTTACTTAGCTTTGCAGCGCAAAAATTATGCTTACATTAACAGAATTAAAATCCTTACTGGCTACGCCACAGAAAATTGTAATCACTACACATCATAAGCCTGACGGTGATGCAATGGGCTCGTCTTTAGGTTTATATGGCTATTTAATTCAAAAAGGACATCATGTAAAAGTGATAACACCAACAGATTATCCGGTGTTTTTGCATTGGATGCCGAATAATGCAGATGTAGTCATCTTTACAGAGGAACAAGAAAAATCTGCGAAACTTGTAGAAGATGCTGCATTAATTTTTTGTTTGGATTTTAATACCCTTAGCCGAATTAATGAGTTTGGCGAGTTAGTGAGGGCTGCTTCGGCCAAAAAAGTAATGATTGATCATCACTTAGATCCTGAAGATTTTGATGATTATCGCCATTGGGATATTAATGCCTGTGCAGCTGCTCAATTGGTTTACGATTTTATTGTTAATCAATTGGAAGATGAGAAAGGTATAAATAAAGATGTCGCGTCTTGTCTTTATACTGGAATAATGACTGATTCTGCTTCATTTCGTTTCCCATTAGCAACATCAAATGTTTATCGTATTGCGGCAAATCTTATTGATTTAGGTGCCGAACACTGGAAAATACATCAGCTGGTTTATGATAATGCAAGCGAAGATCGCTTACGCTTCCTTGGTTATTGCTTATCTAATAAACTCGAGGTTTTTCACGAGTTTAATACTGCAATTATTACAGTTACTAAAGAAGAACTCGCCAAATACCACAGTGCAACCGGTGATACAGAGGGCGTAGTAAATTATGCCTTATCGATAAACGGAATTCGCCTGGCAGCTTTAATTATCGAAAGACCAGATAAAGTGAAGTTATCTTTACGATCTACAGGAGATTTTCCGGCAAATGAAATCTGCAAAAAATATTTTAATGGTGGAGGTCATAGAAATGCTGCTGGGGGTGCTTCGGAAAAATCGTTAACTGAAGTTATCGAAGAGTTTAAATCAATATTACCAGAATATAAAAGTCAATTAATCGTATAAATAAAAAAGGCTAGTCCTGATAACAAAGAAAAAATCAATCAATTAATAATGAAAAAAGGAATAATTATTCTATTTGCGGCAACATTGGGTTTAGCTGCTTGTAACAATTACAAAAAAGGTGAAGGAGATTTACAATACAAAATCTTAAAAGACGAAGGTAAAGAGAAAATCAAAGAGGGTGATTTCGTAAAATTAAACGGTATTCAAACTGTTGAAGGTTCTACTAACGCCGATTCAACCCTGGTTAATACTTATGATAATGAGCGTCCTGCTTTCTTCCCGATAAGCAAATCAATGTTTAAAGGCGATTTAGTAGCTGCATTGAAAATGTTAGGCGAAGGTGATAGCGCATCGTTTAAATTGAATTTAGATTCAATGGCTAAATATTCTGGTCAGCCAAAACCAGCTGGCTTAAAAAGTAACTATGCAACCTTTACTGTAAAAATTGAAAAAGTTTTGCATAAAGCTGCTAACGAGGCCGATTCTACTTTCGAAACTAAGAAAAGAAGTTTCTTCGAAGCAGAATACAAAGGTTTAATTGCTAAAAACAAAGCAAACGAAGCTGCAAAAATCAAAAAATATATTGATGATAATAAATTAGAAGTTAAATCTACAGCTTCAGGTTTACAATATGTTATCGAAAAACCAGGTAATGCAGAAAGAGCTGCTTTAACAGATACTGTAATGGTTGATTACACTGGTCAATTCACGAACAAGAAAGGTGATGGTAAGATCAATGTTTTCGATACATCAAACGAGAAAATCGCTAAAGAGGCTGGAATTTATTCGCCAATGGCGCAATACACGGCTCGTCCGTTAGTTTTAAATCAGTTGGCACCAGGTTTTATCGAAGGTGTTCAGTTAATTGGTGTTGGTGGTAAAATTAAAATCATTATCCCGTCTAAATTAGGTTATGGTGAAAATGGTGGTGGCCCAATCAATCCATTTACGCCATTGGTTTTCGATATCGACATCAAATCTATTAAAAAAGGAAATCCGGCAACTGCTACAGCGCCACCAGCTCCTGCGGCTCCAGCTCAATAATCAAGCATAAAATATTTACAAAGCCCTGAAATTTAAAATTTCGGGGCTTGTTTGTTTTAAACCATTTAAGTTAATCTTCAGGTGATAACCTTTATCTTTGCAATATGATTTTTACCGATACACATACCCATTTATACTACGAGCAGGATGCTGAAAAGCAAGCACAATTTATAGAACGCTGTTTTGAAAATAATGTAAACCGTTTGTTTTTACCAAATGTGGATGTGGCTTCAATTACAATGATTGATGATTTGGTAAATAAATACCCTCAAAATTGTTTTGCGATGGCAGGTCTACATCCTTGTGATGTAAAGGATGGTTACGACGAACAGCTTGATTTGATACATAAAAGTATCAGCGCAAGAAAGATATATGCCATTGGTGAAATTGGAATCGATTTGTATTGGGATAAAACGACATTAGCTATTCAACAAAACGCGTTTCGCAAGCAAATAAACTGGGCAAAGGAATTGGGTTTGCCAATCGTTATTCATTGTCGTGAAGCTTTCGATGAGGTTTTTGAGGTTTTGGAAAGTGAGCGGGATGAGAAACTACGAGGCATTTTTCATTGTTTTACGGGAAACGAACAACAAGCTAACCAGGCAATCGATTTGAATTTCTATTTAGGAATAGGCGGAGTAGTAACCTATAAAAAGGCTGGCCTTGATGCCGTTTTAGCTAACATTTCTTTAAATAATTTGGTGCTTGAAACTGATTCGCCATATTTGGCCCCGGTTCCATTTAGAGGCAAACCGAATGAAAGCAGTTACCTCATTTATATTGCCCAAAAACTAGCAGATATATATCAGGTTTCGGTTGAAGAAATTGCTGCCATTACAACCGAAAACTCCAAGAAAATTTTTGGCGTTTAGTTTCTGGTTAGCTTATTGCTGTAGCAGCTATTTTACAATTCATTTGAAACTAGTCCCCGAAATAGAAATCTTTTACGTTCTTTTGCGGTGAGCAACCTTTACTAAACCAAATGAATAAAATTCTCATAATTTACACCGGTGGTACCATCGGGATGATAAACGACCCGGATAATGGGATGTTGGTACCGTTTAATTTCGAGCAGATAAAAGAAAATGTTCCTGAATTAAGTCGTTTAAATTATCATTTGGATGTTCATTCTTTCAATCCTGTTTTAGATTCATCAAACATGGATCCAGAAATCTGGAAAACCCTTGCTGAGCTTGTTTACGAGCATTATGATTTATATGATGGCTTTGTAATTCTACACGGTTCGGATACAATGGCATTTACGGCTTCTGCATTAAGTTTTATGCTCGAGAATTTAGGAAAACCAGTCGTACTAACAGGCTCTCAGTTGCCTATCGGAGAAATTAGGACAGATGCAAAAGAAAACCTGATAACTGCTTTAGAAATTGCGGCGACAAAGGAAAACGGGAAGGCTCTGGTTCCGGAAGTTTGCATTTATTTCGACGCACAACTTTTTAGGGGTAACCGGTCTATCAAATACAACATCGAAAAATTTGAGGCTTTTCGTTCTCCAAATTATTCGATTCTGGCAGAGGCCGGTGTTCACCTGCAATTTCATGAAAATTATATTTTAAAGGCCCCTGAAGAGAAACTCATCCTGCGTACTCATTTCAATTCCAACATCGGGGTGTTGAAATTATACCCAGGAATTACACCACAAGCGGTTCAGGCTATAACTGATTCGGGCGTAGATGCGATTATTCTGGAAACCTTTGGCTCGGGCAATACAACCACCGCTCAATGGTTTTTAGATGCATTACAAAAGGCGTTAGATAGTGGAAAAATTATTGTTGATATATCGCAATGCAAGAAAGGCTCCGTTCAATTGGGGAGATATGAAACCAGTCGCGAGTTGCAACAAATGGGCATTTTAAGTGGTTTCGATTTAACTTTCGAAGCAACAGTTACGAAGTTAATGTTTGTTATGGGTTTAGGCTTGCCAATTGCAGAAAGCAAAATCCTGATGGAACAATCCTTAAGGGGTGAGTTAACCAATTAAGTAAAACTTCTGCAATTATGACACAAGTCATTCCGGTTATAAGTTTTTAGCGCTATTTTTGTTGTATAAGGTTAAAGTAATGGTTGCAGGCAAAAAAATGCCTTAATACTTGATGCTAAATTCTTGATACTTATAAAACATGAAAATAGAACAAATTTATACTGGTTGTTTAGCCGAGGCTGCATATTATATCGAAAGTAATGGCGAGGCTGCAATTATAGATCCGCTACGGGAAGTTTCAACATATTTAAAGAAAGCTGAGAAAGCTGGAGCAGCCATTAAGTATATTTTTGAAACGCATTTTCATGCAGATTTCGTTTCCGGGCACGTAGATTTAGCCGAGAAATCGGGTGCTGAAATTATTTATGGTCCAACAGCTAAAACGGAATTTAAATCACATATTGCAAAAGACGGCGAACAGTTTAAAATCGGTAACTTAACCATCACTGCCTTACATACGCCTGGCCATACCTTAGAATCTACGACATACCTGTTAACGGATGATAATGGTAAAGACTATTGTATTTTTAGTGGAGACACGCTTTTTATAGGCGATGTTGGCCGCCCCGATTTAGCCCAAAAAGGAAATTTGACGATGGATGATTTAGCCGGAATGCTGTATGACTCGTTAAATGAGAAAATTAAGCCTTTGGCTGATGATGTGATTGTTTACCCGGCTCATGGCGCAGGTTCGGCTTGTGGTAAAAGTATGAGTAAGGAAACTTTCGATACACTTGGTCATCAAAAAGAGGTTAATTATGCGCTAAAAGCTCAAACCAAAGAACAATTTATAGCTGAAGTTACTGACGGGATAATGCCACCGCCACAATATTTCGCTAAAAATGCAGCGATTAATAAAGGCGGTGTAGAAAGTATAGACGAGATTTATGAGAAAGGATTAGTGGCTTTTACACCCCAGGAGTTTGAGAATATGGCGAATCAAACTGGCGCAATATTGCTTGATACCAGAGAACCGCAACTTTTTGCGAAAGGCTTCATTCCAAATTCAATTAATATTGGTTTAAACGGGCAGTTTGCGCCTTGGGTTGGTGCTTTAATTACAGATTTAAAACAGCCGCTTCTATTGATAACAGATGAGGGTAAGGAACAGGAAACAATTACCCGCTTAGCACGAGTTGGCTACGATAATACAATTGGTTACTTGGATGGTGGTTTCGAACGGTGGACAGCTGTCGGGAAAGAAATCGATACCATTGAATCTATTTCCGCTGAAGCTTTTGAACAAGCTGTAAAGCAAAGCGATATTACAGCCTTGGATGTTCGTAAGCCTGGTGAGTACGAATCAGAACATTTAGAGTTTACACTAAGCAGGCCGCTGGATTTTATAAATGACTGGACTGCTGAAATTAACCCTAAAAATACTTATTACATCCATTGTGCAGGTGGGTATCGCTCAATGATAGCGGCTTCAATTCTGAAATCAAGAGGTGTTGAAAATGTAATCGATATTGCTGGCGGTTACGGTGCAATCAAAAATACAGGTTTAACCAGAACCAATTTTGCCTGCCCAAGTAAAGCAATGAATGTTTAAGCTACATAATTGTTAAATAGAGTCTTTTGGCAAATCAGAATCATTATGATGTATTAATTATTGGCGCCGGTCCAATTGGTATGGCCTGTGCTATTGAGGCGCAGAAAGCAAAGCTGCGTTATGTGATTGTAGAAAAGGGTGCTTTGGTAAACAGTCTTTTCAATTATCCTGTATTTATGACATTTTTTTCCACCTCCCAGAAACTGGAAATTGGTGGTGTGCCATTTGTAACCATTAGTCCGAAACCTAACAGGAACGAAGCTGTAGAATATTATCGTCGTGTTGCCGAAAAATTTAGTTTAAATATTCATCTTTTTGAACGCGTTGAAAAAGTTGTAAAAAACAACGCAGATATTTTTGAAATCACCACTTCAAAAACTAATTATACCGCAGCGAACGTAATTGTAGCAACGGGTTTTTATGATGTTCCTTTATTAATGAATATTCCTGGCGAAGATTTACCAAAGGTTACGCACTATTATAAAGATCCACATTTGTATGCTTTTCAGAATGTTGTGGTTGTGGGGGCAAATAATTCTGGCGTTGATGCCGCTCTCGAAACTTATCGAAAAGGAGCAAACGTTACCCTGGTTGTACGAAGCGGCGAACTCGGGCCGCATGTTAAATATTGGGTTCGGCCAGATATTCAAAACCGCATCAAAGAGGGCGAAGTGAAAGCACTTTTTAATTCTGAACTGGTAGAAATCAGAGAGGGCGAAGTTGATATAAGCACGCCAGATGGGATTCAAACGATTCCAAATGATTTTGTAATTGCCATGACTGGTTACCAGCCTGATTTCTCGATGCTGAGAAAATTTGGAATTGAATTACCTGAAAGTCTTTGTCCGGCTTACAATGAACAAACCATGGAAACCAATGTTGCTGGTTTATATTTAGCTGGAGTTGTTTGTGGCGGATTGGATACTCATAAACTTTTTATTGAAAACTCGAGGGTGCACGCAGAAATTATAATTACCAATATTAAGCGCTAAAATTAAACTCAAACAGCAGGCTCATGGCATTAGGTTTTCCGTGTTATCTTTTTTTAGGATACAAAAACTCAAAGCCTTTATACAAAGCGTTATGTAAAATGGTTAAGTGGTTTTCTTCTGGAAGCGGTAAGAAATTAGCCTTAACATTTTTTTGTAGTTGCAGCAGTTCGTAAAGTTTTTTTGTATCATTCTCCATTTGTTTTCCTTCAGCTCCTGCAGAAATATATACCTGGATTCTATTTGTAGATGATTTCTTTAAATAATTAGGAGCTTCGTTTAAAAGCGATTCATTATTCCACCATAAACTCGGACTAATAATTACATAATTTGAAAAGAGCTTCGGCTTTTTAAGAAGTATCTCAACGGCTAACAATCCGCCCAATGATTGGCCGATAATGGTTTTTTGCGCATTCGTTTTGTAATTTTTTGAAATGTAAGGTTGCAATTCCTGCTCTAAAAAAGCAATAAAACGATCGGATTTACCTGTTGTCGGGAAATCTTTTAAATCCTTCTGGATGGTAGTGGGAAAAGTAAAATCTCTTCTTCTATCTACATTTGATATACCTACTAAAATAGATTTTGGCATTGTTTCTATCATCGTAAGAAACTGGACTAGTCCTGCCACATGAATAAAATCTTCATTTTCAGAACCATCTAAAAGATAAATTACCGGGTAATTTTTAGCTGAATCTGTAGCATATCCTTCTGGTAGATAAATATTAAGCGTTCTGTTTTCGTTTAAAATCAAAGATTTGATGGTTTGAATTTCTCCGAGCTTAAAGGGTTTTGCTTCTTGGCTATTTTGGGCAAAAGAGTTAAATTTCAAGAAAATGATAAAAAAAATCAGGCTGCAGTAAAATTTCATTTGTTTGTTTTCAAAGCTTTGGAAATACAATTTTATAACTTATTTCATTGGTATTTTTAAAACATTACCAACAAAGTTATCAATAGAGGTTTCAACACTAGGTAAATCTTTTGAAGTTATGTACGAACCTAAAACGTGGTTTCCGCCGTTTGGTATTGCTATTTTTTTCTTTAATTCAGGTGCTGTTCCAAGTTCGTTAAACATTTTAAGCATTGCATCAATGCGAACTACGGGGTCTTGTTCCAAACTATTTTTGTAAAAGTAGAGCATTAAAACTGGTTGTTTCACTTTCTTAAATACTGTTTTTGTCATTGTACTTTCCACTAATTCTTCCAGCTCCACCAACGATTCTAACCTGTAATTTGTATACCAAAATTTTTTATACTCAACACTACGCTCTTCTAAAACTTTTCTTTCATCACCGCCAACAACTTTCCTTGCAATTTGTAACCCCCATGGGTCATTTAACAACCAGGCATTCTTATCATTTATTGCTGCATTGGGTGAAATTAAAATTAAACTGTTAATCTCGGGATAAACGGTAGCGAGTTTTATTGCTATGGTTCCACCGGTCGACGTGCCAATTATTATCACCTTTTTGCCTAATTTTTTGCCAATTGCATAAGCTTGTTTGCTGGTTTCCCAAAGCTTATCGGCCGTGAAATATTGCATCGGGGAAACGGTGTCAATCCCGTGGTCTGCAAGGCGGGGAAGAAATAAATTCGCCTTTAATTTTTTCGCTAAATTTATGTGAGTTGGGTTCCCTTCCATCTTTGAAGCAGAAAAACCATGCAGGTAAACAATTGCATATTCTGTTTGCTGGTGGCTGGAATCTGCCCAAACAATTTCAGCTTCATTTCCTGGTTTAATTTTATGGCCGCTCTCTATCGTTTTAATATAATTTTCCAGTTCTGAGATATCTGGTACCCTGGTTAGATCTTCGTTATAAACAGGCTTTTTAGGTTTAGGCCCGGCGAAATAAGTTCCAATTAATAAAACAGATAGGCCTAAAAGGATTTTGTAACGTTTTTTCAATGCAATATTTTATTAAATGTAAACTTTTATAGGAAATTAACCTAAGTTTGCAATCAAAATTTTTCGACTTAATGCCGGGAATCGAACAGATAAAAAAACCTATAGCAGCTGACATTAAAGCGTTTGAAAAAACCTTTAAAGAATCGATGCACAGCGATGCACCGCTGCTTGATAGGATTACCCATTATATTGTTAAACAAAAAGGTAAGCAAATGCGGCCGATGTTTGTGTTTTTTGCTGCAAAGCTTTGCGGCGGAATCACAGAATCTACACATCGCGGTGCGGCGTTGGTAGAGCTTTTACATACGGCTACACTCGTACATGATGATGTGGTAGATAATGCTTATGAGCGTCGTGGTTTCTTTTCAATAAACGCTTTGTGGAAGAATAAAATTGCCGTTTTAGTTGGCGATTATCTTTTAGCAAAAGGTTTGCTGTTATCTGTAAACAATAATGAACATAGATTGTTACAAATTGTATCAGAAGCGGTAAAACAGATGAGTGAGGGTGAATTGTTGCAGATTGAGAAAGTTAGAAAGATGGATATTTCAGAAGATTTATATTTTGATGTTATCCGCCAGAAAACAGCCTCTTTAATTGCTTCATGTTGTGCTGCGGGTGCAGCATCTGCCGGCGCCGATGATGTAACAATAGAGAAAATGCGTTTATTCGGCGAAAAAGTTGGTATTGCCTTTCAAATTAAAGATGATACTTTCGATTTCGGAACCGATGATGTTGGCAAACCTTTGGGTATCGATATTAAAGAGAAAAAGGTAACCTTGCCATTAATTTATGCCTTGAACAAGGCCGAAAAATCTGAACGCAAAAGAATTATTAACCTGGTTAAGAATCATCAGGATGATTCAGTTAAGATTCAGGAGATTATCAATTTTGTAAATGCCAAAGAGGGTGTTTTCTATGCAAATCAAAAAATGCAAGATTACCAAAAAGAGGCATTTGATATTTTACATCAATTTGAAGCTGGCGAAGCGAGAACAGGATTAGAACAACTCGTATTGTACACCACCGAACGTAAAAAATAACAATGAGCAACGAGTTACTTTTCAGTATAGGTTTTCTTCTATTTATCACGCTTATTCTGGCGCTTGATTTAGGTCTTTTTAGCAAAAAGGAACATGTTGTAAGCTTAAAGCAAGCCGGTATCATGAGTTTAATCATGGTTGGGTTCGCAATTGGGTTTTATTTTATCCTTATAACCGAAGGTCAGGAGTTGCATGGAATAAAAGATTTCGCCCACTTAAAAGAAATCGTGGCACGGCATCAGCACCACATAACCTTAATCCCCGACAATTTTGAGCAGAGCTTAGTCGCGTATAAACAAAATCTTGGTTTAGAGTTTCTTACAGGATATGTGATTGAATATGCACTTTCGGTAGATAATATCTTCGTTATCGTATTAATATTTTCTGCATTTGCTGTTGAGGAAAAGTATTACCACCGGGTGTTATTCTGGGGTATTTTAGGCGCTATTTTAATGCGTTTTGTTTTCATATTTGTTGGTGCTGCATTGATTACAAAATTTGCCTGGATACTTTATGTCTTCGGTGCATTTCTGGTTTTTACTGGCGTAAGAATGTTTTTCAGTAAAGAAGGTGATGACAAAATCGATCCGGAACACCATCCTGTTGTGAAATGGGCTTCGAAAATATTTTCCATCCACCCAAAATATGAAGGCAAAAAATTCTTCGTAAAAATTAATGCAAAGCGCATGGTAACGCCACTATTTTTAGTGTTACTTATTGTAGAATTTACCGATTTACTTTTTGCGGTTGATTCCATACCAGCTATTTTTGCTGTTACAAAAGACCCTTACATCGTATTTTTCTCTAATATTTTTGCTATAATGGGCTTGCGCTCTATGTTCTTTCTGTTGGTGAATATTATACATAAATTTCATTACCTTAAAACCGGATTAGCAGTTTTATTAACTTTTATAGGCGTAAAAATGCTTGCACATACTTACCTCGAAAAATGGGGTTTTACAACCGAACATTCGTTAATTGTTATTTTAAGCATTCTTGTAATTAGTATTATAGCCTCATTAATCTTCCCCAAAAAAGTTGTTCATATAGAGAAGTAATTCTATTGGTTCGCATTTAAACTGCAACATCCCTTGGTTTGGTCGTTTACATTATTTATTTATATCAAATTCGCATCATTTAAATGAAGGATGAGTGTTTGAAAGCAAAATATACGTTACAGCAAGTGCTCTTGCGTAATATTTTGTACTTTCATCAAATAAAATCGACAAACCAAACAACCTTATGAAATATTTTTTAGCATCTGCATTAATCTGCACCTCATTTCTGGTAAAAGCTCAGGATAACTTCGGCGAAGTTTTCAAAAAAATCAATACCGATGTTCAGCAGAATTCACAAGCCTATCAAACACTTAAATATGAAACCGAAACTATCGGTCATCGTTTAACAGGTTCGGCAAACGGTGCAAAAGCCGAACAATATGCTTTCGATTTGTTAAAATCTTACGGATGCGACGTGAAGTTTCAACCATTTGAAGTAGAGAGTTGGGCTAGAAAAACAATTACTGTAGAGATTGGTGCCGATAAAAATAACCTTGCAAAAGTGAAGGCCGTTACATTGGCCCACTCGCCGGTAAACGCTAACATTTCCGGCGATATCATCGACGCTGGGAACGGTTTGGAGGTAGATTACCAAGCCGGCCCTGAAAAATTTAAAGGTAAAATAGCATTAATTTATTTAGGCGTGTTACCCGGTTCTCCTGCTGGAACGAAATCATTACATCGCTCTGAAAAGACCGCAATTGCTACTAAGTATGGTGCAGCCGGCGTAATTATCATAAATACAGTAAAAGATGGCGTATTATTAACTGGGACAGCTTCGGTAACCGGAAAACTGATTTCAATACCTGCAGTTTGCATTGGTTTGGAAGATGGCATGGCGTTAAAAGAAAAACTAAAAACCCAGCCTCAGGTAGCACATATTGCAATGACGAATTTCTCTGGGTTAATAAAAGCCAGAAATGTTATTGCAACTTTTAAGGGAACGGAAATGCCAAAAGATAAAATTGTAGTAGGCGGACATCTTGACAGCTGGGATTTAGCTACAGGCGCAATTGATAATGGTATTGGTTCTTTCGCCATAATGGATATGGCCCGAACGTTTAAAAAACTTAATTTAAAAACAAGGCGTACCGTAGAATTCGTTTTGTTTATGGGTGAGGAACAAGGTTTATTAGGTTCAAAAGCGTATGTAGATCAGGCTAAAAAAGCAGGTAATATTGGTCAGGTTAAGTTCATGCTTAATTACGATATGACCAACGATCCGAAAGGATTTTCGACTTCAAGGTCTGAAATGAAAGAATTGTTTACTAATTGGGGAGCCGATATCGTTAAGATTGATACCGGCTTTAAAAATCTGTTTAATGCGGGCGCAGGTTTACATAGTGACCATCAGCCATTTATGTTAGAAGGGATTCCGACTGGTGGTGGCGCAGGAGGAAAACTACCAAATAATTCTGGGCCATTTTATCATTCGGATGGAGATAGTTTCAAGCTTGTTGATGAACAAGGCTTAAAAAACACAGTTCGTTATAATGCAATGTTAACTTATGCTTTAGCTAACACACCTAAAATTCCGGTAGGTGTACAAGGCGAAGCGGAATTAAAAGCATTCTTAGAATCGCAAAACTTAAAAGAACCGTTAACTATTGCTGGCGAATGGAGGTGGAAATAATTATATACTAACCACTTATATAGCTTTCAAGCTGTGAAATTGTTTGTTTTTGATCGGCGATGATGAATTTTACCACGTCGCCGATTGAAACCATTCCCCTTACTTCATAATCTTCTACAATCGGCAGGTGGCGGATGTGTTTATCTGTCATTAATTCCATGCAGTAATCAATTGTATCACCTAGTTTAACGGTAATCGGATTTGCAGTCATGGCTTCTTTGATTAATGTTTCTTTGGAAGATTTGCCCTGAAGAATGATTTTTCTGGCATAATCTCTTTCAGTAAAAATACCGCAGAGTTGGGCCCCTTCCATAACAAGTACTGCACTGATGTTTTTATCAGTCATAACTTTTAATGCCTCTAAAACAGAAATATTTTCATCTACTGAAATGATTCTTACCTGTTTGGTATCGAGCAAATGTTTTACACTTTTCATAATAGTTTAATTTGGTTATTTCAATTTAAGAAATAATTAACTGAAAATCAAAGTTTTATTCAAGTGTGTTTCTTGTCGCCGAAATTGCAAAAGAGCATTTCCAGGAAGTATAAATAGCTATTTATAAGGTTTTTCGCTCCCTGCTAGTATGCGAGAAGCTCATAAGTATTGAATTATATTTTTCTGCCTTCAAAAAAAAAAGCCAATTACTTAATAAGTGTATTAAAACATTGCAGCACCTATAAGAACAGTAAGGTACTTTAGTTTGATATCTATTTCCCGAAATTCATAAATTTCATCGTACCACCTGCATGCGCATACAACTTCTTTCTTAGTGTCTTGTTTAACATCAACAACAATCATTTCAGGGCCACCTTTAATCTGTCTAACTTTGGCGCCAATGCCAACTAATGTTTGTTTCATAAAAATAGGTCTCATTTATAAGGCAAAATAGTTAATTTTAGAGCGCTATTTTTTTATTTAACACAACGCTTAAGAGTGATAAATATTTTATAAAAAACTATTTTTAAGATTAAGAATTTTCCGATAACGAATTTTCTTTCTGAGAGATACCAAAATAAGGCTTCTTTTTTTGGTAAAAAAGACAGATACATTAATGTACCTGTCTGGTTATTCTAAGCTGAATATCAGTTAATTCCAGATATCCTCGATTTTAACCATCAAATTTGATATAAGTTTTAAAACAATAACGTCTGCGTATAAAACCTATGTGGCATATAAATAAAGAAGCAGGTGTATTTTAACTACACCTGCTCGCTGCTTAACCAAATAGATCCTCTAAATTCTACTACGTAAAGATAAGAACTAGAAAATTCAAAATATTTATTTATCTGATAATGAATAATTTGAACAAAAAAAAGAGCAGATAAATAATATCTGCTCTTAATTTAATCTCCTTAGAGACATGGATGCTCTCAAAAATCCATACCCAAAATTAAATCGTTTATATAAAAAGAATATATGAACAAAATGATTTTAAGTATTTATACAATGTTAATGCGTAGAAATCGTCATAGGAGATATTACAATTCGCAAACCAGCATCGTTAACCATTTATTTGGCTTTCACAAAGCTATGCCGTAACTTTGCATCACATTTAAAAACAAGAAATTATGTCATCAGTAGAGACAACTTACATCCCTTACAAAGTTAAGGACATTTCACTGGCAGAATGGGGCCGTAAAGAAATCGAATTAGCCGAAGCAGAAATGCCAGGTTTAATGAGTTTACGTAAAGAATTCGGTCCAACACAACCACTAAAAGGTGCTCGTATTGCAGGTTGTCTGCATATGACTATCCAAACGGCTGTTTTAATCGAAACATTAACTGCGCTAGGTGCTGAAGTTACCTGGTCATCTTGTAATATTTTCTCCACTCAAGATCATGCTGCCGCTGCTATCGCTGCCGCTGGTATCCAGGTTTACGCCTGGAAAGGTTTAAACGAAGAAGAATTCGACTGGTGTATCGAACAAACTTTACACTTCGGTCCGGAACAACAACCATTAAACATGATTTTGGATGATGGTGGTGATTTAACAAACATGGTTTTTGATAAATATCCTGAGCTTATTGCCGCCATTAAAGGATTATCAGAAGAAACTACAACTGGTGTTCACCGTTTATACGAAAGAATGAAAAACGGAACATTGCACTTACCTGCAATTAACGTGAACGATTCGGTAACTAAATCTAAATTCGATAACAAATACGGATGCCGCGAATCATTGGTAGATGCAATCCGCCGTGCAACTGATGTAATGATGGCTGGTAAAGTTGCTGTTGTTTGCGGTTATGGCGATGTGGGTAAAGGTTCGGCAGAATCTTTAAGCTCGCAAGGCGTTCGTGTAATCGTTACCGAAATCGATCCAATTTGTGCTTTACAAGCTGCAATGGAAGGTTACGAAGTAAAACGTTTAGATACTGCAATTAAAGAAGCAGATATCGTTGTAACAACTACCGGTAACTGTGATATCGTTCGCGAAAAACACTTCCGTGCATTAAAAGATAAAGCTATCGTTTGTAACATCGGTCACTTCGATAACGAAATCGATATGGCTTGGTTAAACGGTGCTTACGGCGATACTAAAGTTGAAATTAAGCCTCAGGTTGATAAATATACAATCGACGGTAAAGATGTAATCGTTCTTGCTGAAGGTCGTTTGGTTAACTTAGGTTGCGCAACCGGTCACCCAAGTTTTGTAATGAGTAACTCGTTTACCAACCAGACTTTGGCACAATTAGAACTCTGGACTAACACTGCTGCTTACGAAAATAAAGTTTATACTTTACCTAAGCATTTAGATGAAAAAGTTGCTCGTTTACACTTAGAAAAAATTGGTGTAGAGTTGGAAGTTTTAGACCAACACCAGGCAGATTATATTGGCGTTCCTGTTGAAGGTCCGTTCAAAGCTGACGAATATCGTTACTAGTCGCTTCTCGTCATTGCGAGGGACAAAGCAATCTCCTTTATGAGTTGCTAAAAGGGATGTGCAATATGCATATCCCTTTTTTGATTTCAAACCATATGATAAGTATGGGAACATTTGAGTTTAATTTCCTAATATGTTTTAAATGGTAATTTTTTTGAAAACGATTTGTGGTAATTCTTCGGAAATTTCAGCCCCGCTATTCGCTTTACTACGTTGCACTTCGTGTTCGCTACTATCAGGTTTATTTTACAAAATACAGTAGTTCTTTTGAAACAGAAAAACCTTAATTTGAAAAAAAAACGATGAAAAACTTAATATTTATTTTGCTATTAAGTGTATTTGCAATCAACGCAAATGCTCAAAACGCTCCGAAAAAAACGGCAACTTCAAAAGTAATTACAAAACAAACGGTTGATATTGCCTGCGGCGAATGCCAATTTAAAATGAAGGGAAAGGACTGCGAACTGGCCATAAAAATCGATGGCAAACCATATTTTGTTGATGGAAAAAGTATCGATGATTTCGGCGATGCCCATGGTGAACACGGTTTTTGTAATGCTACAAGCAAGGCCGAAGTAACAGGAGCGCTAGTAAACAATCGGTTCAAAGCAAGAGAAATTAAGTTATTGACCAATAAGTAGTATTTAACCGCAAAGCACACAAAGTTTATCGCAAAGAAACGCTAAGTTAATTTTTAGGCATTTCCTAATTATGTGCTTAGCCTAAATTTACTAAATGCCTCAAGTTTTGGTAAATAATTTAATTTTTCTTTACGCCTCTTTGCGGTAAACTTATTCATACTCCTTTTCTAAGCCCTGCCTTAAATCAAATAACAGCCACTGTTTATTTGTAACCTCTGTTTGTTTTGTTTTCAATAACTGAATAAAATCTTTTACACCAATTTCTTCGTTTCCATTGCCGTGAATGAGCACAATACTACCCGCATTTGGCTGCTGCCCTTTTGCCAACCAGGCATCACTTCCAATTGGGATTAAACCATATTCTTCAATTTTTTCTACAACTGTTTTATCAGAAACTAATCCAGGAAACCGGAAAAATACAGAAGGCGTTAACCCATTTTTTAGCATCAGTTTTTCATTTTCCAATATTTCAACGTCTAAATTGGTTCCAGGGGCAAGCAAAAAATTCTCAGCCAAAGGCAAACTATTCACTTCGTGGTTATAAGTGTGGTTTATCCAGGTAATGTTCAGCGCCTTTTTCTCGACTAAACTTTTCAACCAATTCAAATCATCTTCGTGTTTTAGCATCCATTTGCCCGATACGGAAACCGCCAGTGGAGCAGGCTGCTCAATCTTTTTGAACTCATCAAAAACAGATTGAAATATAATCCTATCTAAAGATTTATGAGACGGGCATAAATCAATGGTCAACGTTATTCCTTTTTCATTTGGTATTGAATGGTCTATGCCTGCGTTTTGTAGTTGAACATCCTTTGCAGCCGCAGCTTCCAGGGCTTTTACATAAGATGTGTTTTTGAAAATAGCAAGTACATTAGCATAATCTAAACTTTGTAAAGAGTAATTTCCAGCCAAATCGACTTTTGTGTCAAGTGTTTGCGGGTTAATCAATAGCAAATATTTTTGATTGTTAATAATAAAACTTCTTATTGCGATTAGTTTTTCTGAAGCCTTGGTTGCGATTGCTAAATTAACTTTATAGCGCTTAATCGCATCGAAATTCTGCGCTGAAAGTTTAAAACTTATAAAAAATAACACTAAAAATAATTGGCGTAATATTTAGATAAAATCATGATTCCTTATTTAAAATCTTTCTAATTTAGTTCAAATCCGTTATCTTTACAATAACGCAATGAACAAAGAGAAAGTAAAATTATGGTTTAAGCGGGTTGGGTTAGTCGGGTTTTTATTCTTCCTTATTAAGGGATTAATCTGGCTTGTTGTGTTCTATTTTATCGGCAAAAACGTTACTTAAAAGTAAACATCATGTTGGCCAGAAAATTCCAAACGAATACGATTACAATTGCGAAGAATTTCGCTACATAAAAATTTGTTCCGTTTTTCCGCTGGTGAAAAAGGTAAATTATAAAAGTATTCAGCGCTAATCCGATTAAACTTACCATTAAAAATTTAGTAAATTCTGTTCCCCAATGTGCGTTGGTGCTTTGAAAAGTCCAAACCCTGTTTATCAAATAATTGTTGGTTACTGCAAGTGTGAAACCAATGGCATTCGAAACGTATTTATCAATCTTTATTTTCTCTTTGCATAACCAGGTTGCTCCAAAATCAATTGCCATTCCGAGCAAACCTGTTAAACCAAATTTTATAATTCGAAATAATAAATCCATGCTAATGTACTTTAACCAAATAGAAATGCTCTAAAACCTGCGAACGGGTTTTTGCGTTTAAAAATTTCCCTGTTAATTTAGTAATGTGAAAGTATTCAAACGATTTTAAAACCTCCGCATTATATTGGCTTTTCAACTTTGGCAATTCTGCTTCGGATACATAAATAACTAAATCCTTTAAATTTTTCGTTTTATCCAAATCTGCATAATTGTGCAGGTATTTTACTTCTCCAGGCGCATAAAAATCAAATGAAAAAGCATCGATGTAATTTAAAACCGCAGGTTTAGCGGTTGGATAATTTTCTTTCAACCAGTTACCCGCATGCATTCCCGATTGGTATTTTAGCACAGCAGGGTAGAAGAATAAAAACAGAAATAAGGCTATTGTTATTGATACGACGGCACTACGGCCAATCAAGGTTTTAATCTCTTTACCTTTAATGTAGGTAAAAGAAAAAATTCCTCCTGCCAGGATTAAAAATAAGACCAAATACGCCCGCTCAAAACCAAAAAAGAACCAGATTGATAAGAGCAAAACCAGTACTATAGCAAGTAAGCTATTTTGTATAGTAAGTAAAACCCTAAGTGATTTTCCTTCCAATTTCTGAATATACAACGCCGTTATAATCGAAAACTGAGGGAAAATAATCAGTATATAATGAGGTAACTGAAATTTGGAAAGTGAGAAAATCAAAAAAGTAACAGCCGCACTCGCCCAGATTATGATACTTTCGGGTGCTAAATTTTCCCGGTTCTTTTTTTTGAAAAGATTTACAACGGCAGTATAAAATAATATCGACCAGGGCAAAAATGCCCAAAGTGTTGTATGTAAAAAGAAAGAGATATCGCCCTTACCTTTTATAGGCCCGTTGTTAAAAAAGCGACCAAACTGACTATCCCAAAAGAAAAATTTCAAGCCTGAAACCCCTGTTCTGTCGAAGACTATTTTCTCAGGATGTAAATCAAATTGTGTATAAAGGGAATATAATTCTGGAGTGATAAAAACAAAAATTAAGATGATGGCGATGTACCACTTAGGATTTAGTAGCTGTTTATATTGCTTTGTAAATAACCAGTAAATAATAAAACCTGCAAAAACCGGAATCAGGACGAAAATCCCTTTAATTAAAATGGCGCAGGCGGCAAAAAAAGCGCCACCAACTAAATGCCAAAATGAATATCGATGTGCTTTATAAAAATGATAAATAGAGGCAAGCGTAAAGGTTGTAATGTAAATTTCTGCCCGAACATCGAATGTTGAGGTAACGATGTGCAATGCACTCAAAAAAATCAAGGCACTGATTAAACCTGTTTTATCATCATAAATATCCTTTGCAAGTTTGTATAGATACCACGCACCGAGCAAACCAAAAAGAAATGAAGGGAGTTTAAAAGCGAATGAAGAAATGCCAAAAATTTTAAATGATGCGGCCGAAATCCAGAAAGTAAGGTGCGGTTTATCAAGCCAATCTGCCCCGCGACCATAAAGATTAAACCAATCTTTAAATAGAATTATGTTTTTCGACATCGAAGCATAAAGTGCTCCGTCAGGTTCCATTACGCCGCCAAATAGTGCGGGAATACTTGCCATTGCAAGTAAAACGATCAGGAATTTATATAGTGTTGTATCCTTTAAATTCATTTTGCTTCGAACAAATATGAGCAAAAAAAAGTCAAATTTATTTATGGTTTCTCATTAACAAAGGCAAAGCCTTATCTTTACAGCATGACAAAGTTATCGGTTAACATCAACAAAATTGCCACACTACGCAACAGTCGCGGTGGTAATAATCCTGATTTGGTAAAAGTTGCCTTAGATTGTGAGCGCTTCGGAGCACAAGGAATCACCGTGCATCCACGCCCTGATGAACGCCACATTCGCTACCAGGATGTTTATGCTTTAAAAGCCGCAATTGCTACAGAGTTTAACATTGAAGGAAATTGCAAGGAAGATAAATTTGTGGATTTGGTTTTGGCCAACAAACCTGCACAGGTTACTTTGGTTCCTGATGCTGAAGGTCAGATAACCTCTAATCACGGTTGGGATACCATAAAACATAAAGAATATTTAAAAGAAATGGTCTCCGTTTTTCAAAAGGAAGGCATCCGTGTTTCAATATTTGTCGACCCGATTGTTGAAATGGTGGAAGGCGCTGCCGAAACGGGGACAGACAGAATTGAATTGTATACCGAAGCTTATGCGCACAACTATTACGGGGACAGAGAAAAAGCGGTTGTTAATTATATTGCAGCGGCTCATCATGCCAATCATTTAAAGCTTGGCATTAATGCCGGTCACGATTTAGATTTACACAACTTGCATTATTTTGCTCAAAGTATCCCGGGTTTACTCGAAGTTTCAATCGGGCATGCCTTAATTAGCGATGCACTTTATTTGGGACTTGAAACTACTATCCAAAAATATTTACAACAACTTAACCCCTAAATCCCCTGAAGGGGACTTTAACGATGAGTCAATTTATTAATCTAATTTCCCCTTTAGGGGATTAAGGGGTATGCTTAAAGGAATTTTCCTTGTTTTTTTGGGTGCCTGCAGTTTCGGCATCTTATCTACTTTCGTAAAACTTGCTTATCATGATGGTTACACTTTAGGTGATGTTACCGGTGCGCAAGCATTTTTCGGTGCCGTAATTCTTTGGGTGCTGTTTTTCTTTCAAAGCAGAACTGCAACTTACAAAGCCAAAGAAATTAAATTGATTACGCCCTGGTGGAAAATGGTTTTGGCCGGCATTTGCACAGGTTTGGTTTCGGTATTTTACTATCAATGCGTTAAACTTGTGCCAAACTCGGTCGCCATTATTTTGTTGATGCAGTTTATCTGGATGAGCATTTTGCTGGAATTTTTCATCTATAAAAAGAAACCGACAGGTTTGCAGTTTCTGGCGATTTTATTGGTTTTAGGCGGAACAATTTTAGCCAGTGGAATGGTTGAAACCTCAGTTGCAGATTTAAGTTTGAAAGGAACTGGCTTTGGGCTTCTGGCTGCTGTTTCTTACGCAGGATTTTTAATGTTGAGCGGAAGAATCGGAAATGAATATCCTGCGTTGAAGAAAAGCGCTTTAATGATTACAGGAGCTTGTATTTTGATTTTTATTCTTTTCCCGCCAACGTTTTTATTTAGCGGTGCCTTGAACGGAAGCTTACTAAAATGGGGTTTAATTATTTCCATATTCGGAACTGTAATCCCTCCTTTATTTTATGCGGAAGGCGTTCCGAAAATAGGTACGGCACTTAGTTCGATTTTAAGTGCTGCCGAATTACCCGTCGCCGTTATGATGGCGGGATTCGTTTTACAGGAACAGGTTTCATTTTTGCGATGGATTGGTGTATGTGTGATTTTATCGGCAATGGTTCTGCCAAACTTGAAGTATTTGCGGAAAGAAAAAAAATAACCACGAAGTGCACCGAAATAAGGTACAGAAAACACCAAGCCAAGTGTCTTAATTTCTCTGTGTACTTTGCGAAAACCTCTATGCACTCTTTGGTAAAATCAATAGCATTCTTTGCGGTTAACCTAAAAATAAATACCTTTAAAAAGCATAATTAATTGAACATGAAAAAACTTACCATTTATATTTTATCCTTTATTGTTGTCGGCTTCGCCGGATGTAAAACAAAAACGACCATTAACCAGGATGAAGCAGGTACGGTTATTACAGAATACCTAACTGCAAATCCTGAATACAAAACTACCCGCTTCAATTTTGGTGAAATTAAATTCAGCAGCAAAAGCGATAAAGCTGATTTGGCAAATTATAAAACTTTAGAAGGTAAAGGGATGGTTGCGCTGAGCTTGAAGGAGGCGAACAAGAAATTTTTATCTAAAGACAGCAGTTTTGTTTATCAGATTACGCTTACCGAAAAAGCGAGTCCGTTGGTTTTAAAACAGGATGAAGACAAAGCAACAGTTAAAGTTGTAGAATATGTTTTATCTGATGAAAAGCCTGTCGATTTCTCGCAAGTGAATTCGAGTACTGCTAAAGTAACGGTATCGTTAAAAAAAGTGAATACCGATTTTGCTCCTTTTGATAAAGATGCAAGTGAAAACAGCAACTTCATTACCAAAACTTATAAACTTAAGTTGAGTAAAGATGAAGGTTGGAAGGTGCAGAAGTAAGGTGGAGACTAGAAAATGATTACCTCTTTTTTTTCACAAACCAGTTTTTGAATTTCTTAAAAATATCTTCCTTTTTTGGCTTTGGTTTGCCGTCGTGGGTTAAATTATTATCGTAGTGATTTTGTAATTCTTCGGCATACTTTTTTTGAGCAGCTTTACCTTTACCGAGCAACTTTATGTAGTCAACAACATTAAAGTTAAGTGTGCTGTTAAATGAAACCGCATGATATTCACTTCTCGCTTTAGGGTTTTGATTTTGGTTAATTTCAGCGCAACTATTTTCGGCGAAATAATCAATATGGAAAATTTGAGGATTAAGCTTTTTAAGCCTTTTAGTACCTCTTCTTTCATTTCTCCACGGATGCTCATTTTTGTAGAGCTGCGCTAACAGATAATCTTTTTTCCAAAGGGTAACCTGGTGCGACATTAAAAAATCTGATTTATGATTATCCACTTCAGCGACATTAAAACCTTCAATAAAAGTTTCCGTTGGCTTTGTTTTGTACACTTCAGAACTATGGAGCTTAACATGTTTCCAGTCATTCTTTTCTGCCAAATCGAAAAGTTGCTTGAAAAAATCACGGTTTACAGGTTTACTCAACCACATATCTTCTTGGAAGTATAAGATATAATCTTCTTCGATTTCATTTTTTAAAAGATATGAAAGTCTGTCGGCCCAAGCGCCATTTCCCGATTTAACGTTTTCAAAACCATTTACATTTACATCCGCTTCTTCGGTTGCGAAATAATATTTGCCGGGAATTTTAAAATCCCAATGTTCGGAGAAAAAATGGTCAAAACCCTGATAAAGAAATTGGTAACGGTCGCAGGCATGAACTAATATGGCGACGTTATTTATTGATTTTGACATGTTAGCTAAAATAAATCAGTTTTTCAAAGGTATAAAAACTTTAAAATTCTTAGCTCAGGTTTGCAGAACTTACTTTGTTTTTAAACCCGACAGATGTGAAAATCCTTTTTGTTTATATTGCAAAAAGATTACCACATCACTGCTCCTCACAATGAAGGATTTTAGAATCGCAATAGTTAACAAAAAGATTGCAGCAAATGGCGGGAACAAACTTTAATTTCTATACAGCCTTTGCTTTCCAAATAAATGAAAATTTTCTTTAAAACACTCAAACGTATGTGTTAAAACTTAAACTTAAAATCTACAATTTTTGTCGCTTTTAAGCATAAATAAGACACCTTTTTTACACTTGTAAATAGTAAAATACAACATCGTTTTTCCTACCTTTGCAGCAAATTATTATTCATACCGCATGAGCTTAAATATCCATTACAAAGAAGCGTTTCAAAACAGGCATATTGCGCCAAATCAGGAAGATACTGAGGCGATGTTGCAAACCGTTGGCGTAAATTCTATTGATGAGCTGATTGAACAAACTGTTCCGACGGCAATCAGGTTAAAACAACCTTTAAATTTACCTGCAGCAAAGTCAGAAACTGAATATCTTGGTGCTTTAAAACAAACTTCATTGTTAAATAAAGTCTTCAAAAGCTTTATCGGTCAGGGTTATTATGATACCATTACGCCGGGTGTAATTTTACGTAACGTTTTCGAAAACCCGGGATGGTACACGCAATACACACCATATCAGGCAGAGATTGCTCAAGGCCGTTTGCAGGCCTTATTGAATTTCCAAACGATGGTTATCGATTTAACCGGGATGGAGATTGCCAATGCATCACTTTTAGATGAAGGTACGGCTGCGGCTGAAGCGATGTTTATGCAGTATAGCACACGTAAAAATCAGGCTGCGAAAAAATTCTTTGTATCTGAATTGCTTTTTCCTCAAACGATAGATATTTTAAAAACGCGTGCTAATCCTTACAGTATTGAATTGGTAATTGGCAGTCATTTGAATTTCGTTGCTACTGAAGAATTCTTTGGTGCAATTGTTCAATATCCCGCGGGTAATGGTGAGGTTTTCGATTACAAAAACTTTGCTTCAGAACTGCACAATCAAAATATTAAATTAACGGTTGCGGCTGATATTTTAAGCTTAACCTTATTAACGCCTCCGGGCGAATGGGGCGCTGACATCGTTGTCGGCACCACACAACGTTTCGGTATTCCGATGGGTTTTGGCGGTCCGCATGCAGCATTTTTCGCAACTAAAGAAGAATATAAACGTTCAATTCCGGGTCGTATTATCGGTGTAACCATCGATAGCCACGGCGACTACGCTTTGCGTATGGCTTTGCAAACCCGCGAGCAACATATTCGCAGAGATAAGGCAACTTCAAACATTTGTACGGCGCAGGCTCTATTGGCTATTATGGCTGGTTTCTATGCCGCTTATCATGGTCCGAAGGGATTAAAAGCCATTGCAGAACGTACACATGGTTTGGCAATCAGCTTAGCATCAACTTTAAAAAATTTGGGCTTCGAGCAATTAAATTCAGCTTATTTCGATACCATCCGTTTCGATTTAGGCGATTTAAAAGGTGGCATTCAATCTGGTTGTATCGATAACGAAATTAATTTAAACTATGTCGGCAATGTAGCTACAATTTCGGTTGATGAAACTACAACTTTCGAAGATATTGCTTTAATCGCTAAAATTTTTGCGAAGGTAAAAGCAGTAGCAGCCGATAATGTTGAGGTTGTAGAAAATGTAGAAACCGTTATCCCAGCAGCATTACAGCGTACTTCTGCATATTTAACGCACCCGATTTTTAACTCACACCATTCCGAGCATGAAATGTTGCGTTATATTAAATCACTGGAGGCAAAAGATTTATCACTTTGCCATTCGATGATTGCGCTGGGTAGCTGCACCATGAAGCTAAACGCTACGGCAGAAATGATTCCGGTTACCTGGTCTCATTTCGGTCGCATACACCCGTTTGCGCCGGCCGATCAGGTATTGGGTTACTATTCGGTTTTTAACGAATTGGATAAATGGTTAAGTGAAATTACAGGTTTTGCAGCAATGAGTTTGCAACCAAATGCAGGTGCGCAAGGCGAATATGCAGGTTTGATGGTTATTCGTGCTTATCACCATGATAGAGGCGATTTCCACCGAAACGTTGCGCTGATTCCTGCATCTGCTCACGGTACAAATCCAGCATCTGCAGCAATGGCTGATATGAAAATCGTTGTGGTTAAATCGTTGGAAAATGGTAACATCGATGTTGAAGATTTAAAAGCAAAAGCAGAATTACATAAAGACAATCTTTCTTGTTTGATGGTAACTTATCCATCAACTCACGGTGTATTTGAAGAAAGCATCATCGAAATTTGTGAAACTATCCACGCCAACGGCGGCCAGGTTTACATGGACGGTGCAAACATGAACGCACAGGTTGGTTTAACAAGTCCCGCCAATATCGGTGCCGATGTTTGCCATTTAAACTTACACAAAACGTTCTGTATCCCTCATGGTGGTGGCGGTCCTGGTATGGGTCCAATCGGTGTGGCAAAACATTTGGTTCCTTATCTTCCCGGTCACGCCGTGGTCGATATCGATAAAGGAAAATCAATTTCTGCGGTTTCTTCTGCGCCTTGGGGTTCGGCTTCAATCTTAATTATTTCTCACGCTTACATCGCAATGATGGGTGCTGAAGGCTTAACCAATGCAACAAAATACGCGATTTTAAATGCCAACTATATGAAAGCTCGCTTGGAGCAACATTATCCTGTGCTTTATTCAGGCGCTCAGGGTCGTTGTGCACACGAGATGATATTAGATTGCCGTTCATTCAAAGCGTTCGGAATCGAAGTAACCGATATTGCAAAACGTTTAATGGATTACGGTTTCCATGCGCCAACGGTTTCATTTCCGGTAGCCGGAACTTTAATGGTCGAGCCAACAGAATCAGAGCCTAAACATGAGTTAGACCGCTTCTGCGATGCTTTGATAGCAATCAAAAAAGAAATAGGTCAGGTAGAGAACTTAACTTTTGATAAAGCTGATAACCCGTTAAAAAATGCACCTCATACTGTTGCAGTAATTACTGCAAACGAATGGGAACATGCTTACAGCCGCCAAACAGCAGCTTTTCCACTACCTTATGTACTGGAGCGCAAATTCTGGCCAGCTGTTGGCCGTGTTAACGATAGCCATGGCGACCGCTCATTAATTTGTGCATGCCCGCCGGTAGAAAGCTATTTGGAAGAAATAGTGCCTTAAATGTACTCTCGTTATTGCGAGGTACGAAGCAATCTCTTTATATAAAACCATCTGCAAGTCTTATGAATTCATTTTCATAATGCTTGCAGATTTTCTTTTTTTTGGAAATGAATGTCAGTATTTCATCGGAGAATTCAGCCCCGCCATTCGTTTCAATTCCCGATGAAAAATCGGGATATTTCCACTGCTGTCGGGTTTAAAAACCTCGGCTAATGCTTTTAAAAAAAAACTAGCCCGCAAAATCTGCGCAAACGTTTTCGTATCATTATCATTACCCCATTTATTTGGAGTTGCTTTTCGTAATTTTATCTAAAGCCAGGCAGGCCCATAAATCAGCTTTTGTGATAGGTTTTGCTTGCTTTTTAACAATTTGAAAAATCAACTAACTCAAAATAATGACTAACCAACATTCAAGTCGGAAGTTAAAATATTCCATTCTATTTGTTTGCTTATTTATCTTTATCAGCACTTATGTAGGTGCCCAAGACCTTAAAAAAAATGAAGTTTCGCAGAACTCAAATTCCGGAATAAGCAAAGTTTCAGGTGTCAAAAAAACCAATACAACAACTGTTGAAGTTTCGTTTGCCAACGGCCAAAAATTAACTTTCGATTTCTACGGAAACAATATCTTCCGACTTTTCCAGGATAATTCGGGCGGCATAATGCGTGGCCCTGAAGCTAAACCTGTGGCAAAAATTCTGGTCGATAACCCAAGGAAAAATGTTTCAGGTTTATCAGTATCTGAAGAAAATAATTCAGTTAATATTTCAACAGGCGAAGTAAATGTTCAACTTGATAAAAATACGTCTTTACTAAAAGTTTTTAATCAGAAAACTAAAGCTCTGGCTTTCGAAACTGTAAAACCAATTGCTATTGAAAAGACAAGTACCACATTAACCATAAAAGAAAATCCTGACGAATATTTTTACGGTGGCGGCGTACAAAATGGTCGGTTTTCTCATAAAGGCAAAGCCATTGCAATCGAAAATCAAAACAGCTGGACAGATGGTGGTGTGGCTTCACCAAACCCGTTTTACTGGTCTACAAATGGTTACGGAATAATGTTCTACACTTTCAAAAAGGGAAAATATGATTTCGGGGCGAAAGAAAAAGGGGTGGTTAAACTATCGCATGAAACCGATTGCCTCGATGTTTTTGTTATGGTAAATGAAGGCGCTGTTCCTTTGTTAAACGATTTTTATCAGCTCACAGGTAATCCTGTTTTGTTACCAAAATTCGGCTTTTATCAAGGACATTTGAATGCTTACAATCGCGATTTCTGGAAAGAAGACGAAAAGGGAATTCCGTTCGAGGATGGAAGAAAATATAAGGAAAGCCAAAAAGATAATGGCGGAGTTAAGGAATCGCTAAATGGCGAGAAAAACAGTTATCAGTTTTCGGCTCGTGCCGTTATCGACCGCTATAAAGCCCACGATATGCCTTTGGGTTGGATTTTGCCGAATGATGGCTACGGTGCGGGTTACGGACAAACAGAAACACTGAATGGCAATGTTCAAAACCTTAAAAGTTTTGGAGATTATGCCCGAAAAAACGGCGTAGAAATTGGTTTATGGACCCAATCAGATTTACATCCGAAAGCAGGTGTGAGTGCGCTTTTGCAAAGGGACATCGAAAAAGAAGTAAAAGATGCAGGCGTTCGTGTTTTGAAAACGGATGTGGCCTGGGTCGGTGCAGGCTATTCTTTCGGCTTAAATGGCGTTGCCGATGTAGCCAAAATTACCTCAACATTTGGTAATAATAGCCGGCCATTTATTATTTCTCTTGATGGTTGGGCAGGAACACAGCGCTACGCAACCATTTGGAGTGGCGACCAAACAGGTGGTGTTTGGGAATACATCCGCTTTCACATTCCTACTTATATTGGTTCGAGTCTGTCGGGTCAGCCGAACATTACGTCTGATATGGATGGAATTTTCGGGGGCAAAAATGGCACAATAAATACCAGAGATTTTCAGTGGAAAACCTTTACACCAATGCAGTTGAATATGGATGGCTGGGGTGCAAACGAGAAATATCCGCATGCACTAGGCGAATCCACTACTTCGATTAACCGCAATTATTTAAAGCTCAAATCCGAACTTTTACCATATACTTACAGCGTTGCGAAGCAGGCTGTAAGTGGCTTACCAATAATCAGGGCTATGTTTTTGGAGTATCCTAACGATTATACAAAAGGAAAATCTACTCAATATCAGTATTTATATGGACCATCGTTTTTAGTTGCGCCGATTTACCAGGATACAAAAGCAGATGATAAAGGCAACGACATTCGCGACGGGATTTATTTGCCCGAGGGCATTTGGATAGATTATTTTACCGGAGAAAAATATTCGGGCGGACGAATCATCAACAGCTTTGATGCACCTGTTTGGAAACTTCCTGTTTTTGTGAAAAACGGCGCAATTATCCCGATGGCAAATCCAAGTAATCATGTGTCTGAAATCAATAAAAATTTGCGTGTTTTTGAGTTTTATCCTGCAGGAAAAAGTGCTTTCACTGCTTATGATGATGACGGCATTACTGAGGCTTACAAATTAGGAAAAGGTGTTTCTACAGTAATTGAATCGAATGCTGAAAATAAAAAGGCAGAGATTAACGTGCATGCGAGCAAAGGCAGTTTTGAAGGATTTGTAAAAGAGCAAGCAACAGAGCTGCGGATTAACGTAACGGAAAAACCCAAGTCTGTTTTGGCGAAAGTTGGTAAAGAAAAAATTCAACTAAAAGAAGTTGGTTCACTTGCTGATTTTTCGAAATCGGAAAATGTTTACTACTATAATCCTGCGCCAAACTTCAATCAGTTTGCTACAAAAGGAAGTGATTTTGAAAAAATTGCAATCATTAAAAATCCTCAGGTTTTGGTGAAACTGGCGAAAAGCGATATTACCACAAATGCAATATCTGTAGAAATTCAGGGGTTTGTATTTGAACCCACAGACAAACAAAAAGTGAAAACAGGGAAGTTATCAACTCCAAAAAATGTTAGAGTTAGCGAAAAAAATAGCGAAGCATACACTTTGAACCCCGGCTGGAGCAAAGTAGACAATGCCGATTTTTACGAAATTGAATTCAATAAAATGCTTTACAGCACTATTAAAGATACTTCATTGTTATTCGATGGTTTATCGCCTGAAACAAGTTATTTTTTTAAAATCCGTTCGGTAAATAAAGAGGGAAATTCAGATTGGACTTCGTTTAGCGGGAAGACAAAACCGAATCCGTTGCAGTTTGCCATTCAGGGAATTGTTGCACAAACTACAGCTAAAAATCAAGAAGGCGAAGAAATCGAAAATCTTTTCGATTTTGATGAAAGCAATATGTGGCATACCGTTTGGGGCGCCAAATCTGTCCCTTTTGAAATAATTATGGATTTGCGTTCAATTAACCAGCTTGAGAAATTCGACTATGTTCCGCGACCAGCTCGTGGTAACGGCAACCTGTTAAGGGGTTCCGTTTATTACAGCAACAATAAAGAAAACTGGACTAACGCAGGCACATTCGAGTGGCAAAATAACGGCGACGTAAAGTCATTTGTTTTCAACGGTCAACCAACGGCAAGATACATCAAATTGGAGGTTACTGATGGAGTTGGTGGTTTTGGTTCGGGTAGAGAATTGTATGTTTTCAAGGTTCCTGGAACGGAAAGTTATTTGCCCGGAGATATTAACAACGACCGCCTTATTGATAGAAACGATTTGACTTCTTACATCAATTATACGGGTTTGAAAAAAGGTGATGCCGATTTCGAAGGTTACATCAGCAATGGCGACATAAATAAAAATAATGTTATCGATGCTTATGATATTTCGGTGGTAGCAACGCAATTGGATGGAGGCCTAAAAGATAGCAAAGCAGAGCAGGTAGCAGGCAAAGTTGAAATTAGTGTGCCGAAACAAAACCTTGCAAAGGATGAAATAATCGAAATTACAGTAAAGGGAATTAACTTAAGTTCTGTTAATGCTTTGAGTTTTGCCTTACCTTACAACGCACAGGATTTTGAATTTGAAAGCGTGAAGACTATCGCAACTAATTCAATGGAAAACCTAACTTACGACAGGCTTCATACCGATGGAAGCAAAGTGCTTTACCCAACCTTTGTAAATGTGGGTAATCGAGAAACCATTAATGGAACGAAAAATTTATTCATCATCAAGTTAAAAGCCAAAAGAAAATTTAAGTTCGAAATAAAGGCCGTTGATGGTTTGCTGGTTGATAAGAAACTGAATTCGCTTAAGTTTTAGGATTATCATCTTGCCTCGCAATGACGACTTTTTGTTTAATGATTAATGTTCTGCCTTTTGTGGTTTTGTTCTATAGATTATGTTAATAAGCTTAACTAAACTCCCCGAAATGCCACAAAATTCCAGACGGGTCGTGCAGAAAACATTCCTTACCCCAGCTCTCAATTCTGATTGGGCTTAACTTAACATTTTCATATTTCCCAGGTAAATTAAGTGCTGAAAGTTCGTCGTAAAACCGGTTTACATCATCCACTTCCATAAAAATCATGGTATTATGTACCCAATCTTTAACGTAGGCATTTTGCAGATAAAAAGCCATATCGCCGCTTTTAAATACCGACATGCTGTCGCCCAATCGTACTTCTTCGAAACCTAAATCACGATAGAAACTTCTTGATATTTCGAAATTTTTAGCGCCGATAAACGGACGGATGGATTTTGCGTTGTGTTTCATCTTTTTATTTTAATCAAATTTTAATAATTATGGCATCACTTTAGATTTTAAAACTATAATAATCTATTATCCCATTCGAAATTTTCGACTTGTTGAATTGATACTTTGGATGCAAAATCTTGATGTTTGGTATTTATTAAATAATTGAACTCATTTTGAACTAATGCTGCTGGAACTTTTAATAATAAACTTTCGTTATTTTGATACCAGCTCGACCCCAGGTTTTGTAATTGTGGATAAGCGGTTACTTTCTTCCAGTCTAAAGGTAAATCCTTTAATGCAATTTCTGATATATCGCTTTTTTCTATATCTACATTAATCGATAAGAGTTTGTATTGATAGTCGATGTTAATTGCGCTTCGATGAGCTATCAATTCTAATGCAGATAATGCTATTGAACTGCCGGTATAAATTAAAAATTCATCATCTTTATTCCATCTGTTGGCAATGCCGGATGCAATTAAACTGCTGGCATATTTTTCTTTTCTAATGTTATAAATTAACATATTTAAACATTTTCACCATATTCAAGAGCTGATAACCTATTATCAATAAATTTTATTCCTGAAACAGTATCTAGAAATGTAGTAGGAGCTTGATTATCTAATAAATGATTTTTCGCAGAAAGCCATTTTTCAAAATTATTGGTATCCCCAAAGACTTCAATGCCATGTTTATACAATGAAATAATTAATACGATATGCTCTTTGATATTGCCTTTAAGTACTAAATCGGTGTTTTTTTTATAGTTTCTAAATGTTCTTGGAGTTATGCTAAGCCAGTCAGATAAGATAGTATCGTTGAGTCCAATCATACTATCTAAAGTTTTAACAAAATCATTATCAAATTTATTTTGAGTAGTATAAAAATAAATTTTTGAAAAATCATTTAAAGTTGGGATTTCCTCAATAATTTTCTGTTGTCTTTTATCCAAGATTGCTGTTGGCATATGTGTAAATGTTTATTATAAATTTACGGAATTATTTCTTAACTGAAAAGGAAAAATTTCTGTAGTCATGCTCTATGTAGTTTTATGAGCTTTTTTACTCAGAATAATAAGTTCATATTAAACCTCAACAATATTTTGCAGTCAATAGAATGATTTTAAATAAAACCGATTATTTTTGAAAAACTTAACATAGGTCAATAACAAAGGGTCGGCCTTAATTATATCTTTGTCTCATAATTTAAAAACCAGAAAATGAAATTAAAAATCTCTTCAATCTTTTTATTAGTTGCAGTTGTGTCTTTATCGGCTTTTACAACAATTAAACCGGTTACTTACACCGTAGATGCAGCAAAATCGACTATTACATGGGTTGGTAAAAAAGTAACAGGTTCTCACAACGGAACAGTAACCTTAAAATCAGGAACATTAATTCTTGATGGTAAAAAACTGGTTCAAGGTGGCTTCATTATTGATATGAACTCAATTAAAGATGCTGATGGCAGCGCTAAATTAGAGGGTCATTTAAAAGCAGACGATTTTTTCGGTGTGGCTAAATACCCTGCAGCTCAGTTTGTAATTACTAAAGTTACCGGTTCAGGTGCTAATGTTACTGTAAATGGAGATTTAACTATCAAAGGTATAACTAAACCATTAAGTTTCCCTGCAACTGTAACTGTAAATGCAGATGGTACTGTTTCTGCTTTAGCAGGTAAAATCACTGTAGATAGAACTAAATACGATATCCGTTACGGTTCTAAATCTTTCTTCGATAGCATTGGCGACAAAGCAATTGATGATAACTTCGAGTTGGCAGTGAAATTGGTAGCTAAAAAATAATTATTCCTGTCTCGGAATTAGAAAAGGTCCTGGCAATTTGTCGGGACTTTTTTTTTCGTTATTGCGAGGAACGAAGCAATCTTAATGTACAAAAAAATCGGGATTTAATATTCTTTTTTAAAGATTTTGAAAAGCAGTTTTGGTACAATTATTAATGTTTGTACCCGCCATTCGCTGCAATTTTTTTCAAACCAATAAGGTTTTAAAAAACCTTATTGGTTTAATCAAAAGTATTTTCGCTGCTGTCGGGTTTAGAAACCACAGAACTGTAAAAAACGATGGTTTCAATTGCAGTCTTGGCTAGAGCCGTGCTCAATTTTTTATTCCGTCAGTTAAAACTGGCGGCAGTGAAATTCATAGCTAGTGTTTCTTTAAGCTTTACCTTTAGTCTTTCGGCTTTTTGCTTTGATGTTTTCTTTTTACAGTTGCATTTCATTGCCGTGGGCTTTAGCCAACGGTTGGCAAGTATAAACCTTATCCTATCTTATTTTAAATCCGCCCTCAACCACATCAACAAAGCCTGTTGCGGCACTTTTGCCATGGTAAAACAAGCATTCCCAGTTTTCTTCGGCAGCACGTTTACCAAATTCTTTGCGTAACTCCATCGCCTTGCGACCGTCGAAATCATATTTGGCAATAAAGTTTTTAACCAGTTCTTCGGGCTCAGGCAAAACATCACCGCCGAAAAATACTTTTTGATTTCCTTCTGTTAACAGAAAAACCTGGTGATTCGGACAATGAGCACCAGTAAACTCGAAAGCTATGGTTTCATCTAAATTACCGTCGCCCTCCACAAATTTTAGTTGTGCATTTCGTTGCAGATATTCAAAAATATCAGTGTGGTAAGAGGAAGAAGTGCTGCTAAACGCAGTTTCCCATTCCCCGTGGTTTATCACATATTCCGCATCGGGGAAACTCAATTCAACTTTATCGCCGAGTTTATGAATCATGCCGCCCGAATGGTCGTAATGCAAATGCGACATTAAAACTTTGGTCACGTCAGTCGGGTCGAAACCTGCATTGCGGATATTTTTGTGCAAAATTAACTCGCCGTGGTCATCGCTGAAACCCAAACCGGTATCGAATAAAATCAAGTCGTTTCTTAACTCAACTAAAAAAGGTTGAACATTAATAAACAAGGAGCCTGGTCTGTCTTTAAAACTATGAATGGCAGAATCGAAAGGAACAAATTTCTTTGATGCATCAACAGAATAGGTGCCCTCGAATAAGGTATGAACTTGCAAAATGTAGAGATTTAAATTAAAAAAGTATATTTACTGTTCGGAAACAAATATAATGGAAAAAAGATGGGTGCTGACATCAAATTGCAATGATGACACGGTAAAGAAAATAACGGAACAACTTAATGTAGATAGCTCGCTCGCTCAAATTTTAGTTCAAAGAAACATTTGCGATTACGACTCGGCCAAAGATTTTTTCAGGCCCGATTTAGATCATCTTCATAATCCTTTCCTGATGAAAGATATGGACCTGGCCATCGAAAGAATTGAAAGCGCACTCGCTACACACGAGAAAATCCTTATTTACGGAGATTACGATGTTGATGGTACAACCTCCGTCGCTTTAGCTTACAGTTTCTTTTCTCAACTTACAAAAAATATTGAATACTACATTCCTGACAGATATTTAGAAGGTTACGGAATTTCTACAGCGGGTATTGATTACGCTAATGAAAACGGATTCTCGTTAATTATTGCATTGGATTGTGGTATAAAATCGATTGATAAAATAGATTATGCGAACACATTAGGTATCGATTTCATAATCTGCGACCACCATTTACCGGGTGATGAACTGCCAAAAGCCGTTGCGGTTTTAGACCCGAAACGTGCCGATTGCGACTATCCTTTTAAAGAACTTGCAGGTTGCGGAATTGGTTTTAAGCTGGCACAAGCCTATGCTCAAAAGCATAATTTACCTAAAGAAACTTATTTACAATACCTCGATTTGGTAATGGTTAGTATCGCTGCTGATATTGTTCCCGTTGTTGGCGAAAACAGAATTCTGGCTTATTACGGCATTCGTAAACTTAACACTAATCCTTGCGAGGGCTTGCGGGCATTAATGGAAGTTTCGGGCAAAACTGAAAATTATACCATTACCGATGTTGTTTTTACATTAGGTCCGCGGATAAATGCGGCTGGCAGAATCGACCATGCAAAACATGCCGTGGCCATGTTGTTATGCCAGGTTGATGGTAACGCTCTTGAACAAAGCGAACTTATTAACTTAAAAAATACCGAACGTAAAACTTACGACCAGGACATAACCCGCGAAGCTTTAGCATTAATCGGAGATAGTGAAATTCTAATCAATAAGAAAACAACAGTTGTATTTAACGAGAACTGGCATAAAGGTGTTATCGGAATTGTGGCTTCACGTTTAACTGAAAAATATTACCGGCCAACAATTGTGCTTACAAAATCTAACGGACATGTGGCGGGTTCATGTCGTTCGGTTGCCGGGTTTGATTTGTACGAAGCTTTAAGCGGATGTTCGCATTTATTAGAGCAATATGGCGGGCATAAATTTGCTGCGGGTTTAACCATGCAGCAAGATAATGTTAATGCTTTTGCAGATAAATTCGAGGAAATTGTTTCTGCAACTATTACCGAAGAACTTTTAACGCCAATGATAAAAATTGATGCCGAAATTGAACTTGCCCAAATTGATGGAAAATTTTATCGTGTTTTAGCGCAGATGGGACCATTCGGGCCAGAAAATATGGCGCCGGTATTTGTTACACATAACGTTTACCTGGCTCAAAATGCCATGGCCGTTGGCGGCAATCATTTAAAAGTTAATGTAAAACAACAAAATTCAGCTATTTTTGAAGGCATTGGATTTGGTTTAGCAGAATACCAAAATCTTTTACAACCAAAAGTTCCTTTTTCTGTTTGTTATACGATAGAAGAAAACGTTTGGAGAGATAAAAAACGTTTGCAATTAAATATTAAAGGAATAAAAGTTAATTAAACAGCCCGTTACGCTAAATCTGATTTAGTAGTTGTAAGAATTGTGCGAAAATTCAAAGTGACGGAATGTTAAAAATATGGGTTGGGTTTACTTAATCGTAAATCGTAAACCAAAAAATCGTAAATACGAATGATATTAAGAGCCGAAAATCTGGTAAAAAAATATAAGCAACGCACCGTTGTTAATGATGTTTCGTTCAATGTAAGTCAGGGAGAAATTGTTGGTTTGCTTGGACCAAACGGTGCCGGTAAAACTACTTCATTTTATATGATTGTAGGCTTAATTAAACCAAATGAGGGACGCATATTTTTAGAGGATCAAGATATCACTGAAGATGCAATGTACCGCAGGGCGCAAAAAGGTATTGGTTATCTCGCACAAGAGGCTTCCGTTTTTAGAAAACTAACGGTTGAAGAAAACATTCTTGCCATTTTGGAAATGAGCAAACTGAGCAAGGAAGAACAAAAAGACAAACTGGAAGAGTTAATTAATGAGTTTAGTTTACACAAGGTTCGTAAAAATCGTGGCGATTTATTATCTGGTGGCGAACGCCGTCGTACCGAAATTGCCCGTGCCTTAGCTGCTAACCCGAACTTCATTTTATTGGATGAGCCGTTTGCAGGGGTAGATCCGATTGCGGTTGAGGAAATTCAAAGCATAGTTGCTAAATTAAAGCATAAAAATATTGGTATTTTAATTACCGACCACAATGTTCAGGAAACGCTTTCGATTACCGACAGAGCTTATTTGCTTTTTGAAGGCAAAATTCTTGAACAAGGTGTTCCTGAAGTTTTAGCCGAAAATGAGATGGTTCGTAAAGTATATCTTGGTTCCAACTTTGTGTTGAAACGTAAAACCTTTGAAGTTTAAATCGGACTTATGGCAATCGTAAATTCAATTTTTACCTGGTTAATGAAAAAGCGCATCCATCAGATTGAGCTTTTTATGAAGTATCCATACGATGTTCAGGAAGAATGGTTTCATAACCTGATAGATAGTGCAGAAAATACAGAATGGGGACGTAAATATGATTACAAAACCATTCTAACGCCAAAACAATTTCAGGAAAGAGTTCCCATACAGAATTACGATACCTTAAAACCTTACATCGAGCGGATGCTCAATGGCGAACAGAATATTCTGTGGCCATCAGATATAAAATGGTTTGCTAAATCATCGGGAACCACCAGCGATAGAAGCAAATTTATTCCCGTTTCTGAAGAATCTTTGGAGGAATGCCACTTTAAAGGCGGCAAAGACATGCTTTCGATTTATTGTAATAACCGGCCGGCTAATCAAATGTTTACTGGAAAAGGCCTGGTTTTGGGCGGAAGCCATCAGGTAAACCAGTTAAACGAAGATTGTTTCTACGGAGACTTATCAGCTGTGCTGATTAAAAACCTTCCAATTTGGGCCGAATATTATCGTACACCGGATATGTCTATTGCTTTGATGGATAATTATGAAATTAAAATGGACAGGATGGCCGAAGCAACCATTCAGGAAAACGTAACCAGTATTTCTGGCGTACCAACCTGGACAATTGTACTGGCTAAGAAAGTGCTTGAATTAACTGGAAAGAAAAACTTGCTGGAAGTTTGGCCAAATCTGGAACTTTATGTTCATGGCGCTGTAAATTTTACCCCTTATCGCGAGCAGTTTAAACAACTCATCCCATCAGATGATATGTATTACCTGGAAACATACAATGCCTCTGAAGGGTTTTTCGGAATTCAGGATCAGGATAATTCTGAAGAAATGCTTTTAATGCTCGATTATGGTATTTTTTATGAGTTTATCCCTATGGAAAATATTGGCGAAGAAAACCCAAAAGCACTGCTCCTCGGGGATGTTGAACTCCATAAAAATTATGCAATAGTTATTTCTACCAATGGTGGGTTATGGCGATATATGATTGGCGATACGGTTCAGTTTACTTCTTTATCTCCTTATCGAATTAAAATTACCGGCAGAACAAAGCACTTTATAAATGCTTTTGGTGAAGAAGTAATTATCGACAATGCTGAGCAGGCCCTAACAAAAGCCTGCTGTGCAACGGGTGCCGAAATTAAAGATTATACCGCGGGCCCAATATATTTTAAAGGAGAAAAGGCTGGAGGGCACGAATGGATTATCGAGTTTGATAAACAGCCTGATGATTTTGAAAGATTTATCGATGTAATGGACAATACCTTACGCGAGGTAAATTCTGACTATGACGCAAAGCGTTTTAAAGATATGGCTTTATGTCGCCCGAAAGTTCATAACGTTCCTGCAAATACATTTTATAATTGGTTAAAAGCCAAAGATAAACTAGGTGGGCAACATAAGGTTCCGCGTTTGGCAAACGAAAGGAAGTATCTCGATGATATTCTTGAGCGCTTGGAATCCAAAGCGTAAATATTATATTCTACATTTTTCCGTTGATTAATAAATCCATCGCATATGAAGTTGAACAGGCAAAAGATATTAGATTTCTTTAAAAAGTCGGAAAGTAAAGCTTCGGTTATACTGAATGATAAAAATAAAGCAAGTGAAACTATTAAAGAAGCCCTGGGTAAAGCGGTTACCAATAAAGGCGAACTCGAAGGCGTTTGGACAAAAATGGTGTTGCTTTTTGCCATCGCTAAAGATTATGTAAACGGCAATTACACCGAAATTCCAAAGCGCTCAATTATCGCTATTCTTGGTGGCTTAATCTATTTTCTGTCTCCAATTGATGTAGTGCCAGATTTTGTGCCAGTACTTGGTTTTATTGATGATGTTTTTGTGCTTAATCTGGTCTATAAACAAGTGGTAAAAGACTTGGAGAAATACAAAATCTGGAAAGATGCTCAAATCAATTATATTGAAGATGCTGACGCAACAGAAATCTGATATTTTTGATTGGTTAAATCACCATTTATTAAGCTGTCCTTTTAAGGCTCATTTTGGTGTCGATTGCCCGGGCTGCGGTTTGCAACGGTCGGTTTTGGCATTAGCAAAAGGTCATTTATACGAATCCTTCAAGTTTTATCCTGCTACAATCCCATTAATTATTCTCGTCGCCTTTACAATCATTCATCTCAAAGTAGATTTTAAGTTTGGTGCTCAGTTTATTAAAATCATCTTTATTAGTATTGCGGTAATTATCTTAATCAATTACATTTACAAAATATTCTATATCATTGATTTTCAATGATATATTTTTTATTAGTAACAAAATAGAATCAATTTTTCCAAATTGTTATCGTAATAAATATTAAAATTTGTTACAATATGTTAATTAGATTTTTATGAGAACTATCAATACAGATGGTATTAGCGGGTATTGAATATTTGACTTAAAACTATGAAAAATTGAATAGGACATGATGCAACATAAATTCAGAATTGAATCTATTATGATAGCTATCAAAAGTGAAATTATTTTGGTCGATAGAATTATCAGATATTTTCAACAAATCTCCTTCAGGAGAAGTTTTTAAATTTTCCTTTAATTTTGAAGTTATTTTATCTTTGATAACTAAGGTATCACCATTTAATATAAAACCAAGCATACCTCCAAAGTTAAAATTTTGTGAATACTTGCCATTGAAATATCGAAGAACTCCGCCGTCGAAAATATTATCGTTTCCAGAAGCTTTTTTGTATGTATTGTAGCAAACATATTTATTTAACAAATCGTTACTATCATCTAAATTTTTGCATTCAAAATGGAAGTCTTTATTCCAATAACTATGTAAAAAGGATATATCATACAAGCCTTTAGCAGAAATGTCATTGTTAACACCACCAACTACCTTAAAGCCTTGCAATTCAATAAGTCTATCTTTTCTAAAAAAATTTCTGATGTATATTGCTATCAAATCTTCAATATCTGATTTGTGTTTTTTCTTTTCTTCTTCTATTTTTTCTTTTAGTTCTGAACTATTAAAATTTTTATAGAAAGATAAAAGGTGATAAAATACCCATTTCTTCCAAAACACATCGTCCAGCTGCCTTAAAAAAGGAGTGTAGTTTGGTAAAGGAGAGGGCTTGATTATCCTAATGTATTCTCTCTCCATTCTCATAGGGTATTATATGTTTTATGATATCTTGCCCATCTTCAAAAGCCTTCGTTTCTGACCAGTTAGTGTTTTTATCTTCTTTAATTATATAAACACAATCATGACCAAATATTTTTTCTTGGCTTGCTAAAAAATTATCATCTGGATTATTTTCAAAAATTTCATTTAATATGTATTGTTTGGTTTTATTTGCTGAAGGTGTATCCGAATGATTATTCAATAAAATTTTTATAACAATTAAATTAAATTCGGCTGGCGTTTCTATTATTTGAATGGAGTTTTTGAGATAAAAACTCAATATTTCTTTAATAGTAGTTTTATAGGAATCTAACTTATTTCTCTTTTTCCCGAAATGTTCTTTAGGTAGAAAATAATCTTCCACCCTCTGTCTTTCCCAAAAGGATAATTCATAAAAATCATAGATAAGCTCGTTTAGTTCATTTTCTTTTTCAGAGTATTCAAATAGACTATCTGTCAATTCTTACCTATGTTTGAAATTTGATCCATTAACTTTTTATCAGGATCAAATGGAATAGGTATATTCATCAAGATATTGCCATCTATTCGTGGTAAATTATCTCCTATTCTTTTTTTATCCCGAACGTTAATTATATAATTTACGAGATGGGAATTCAATAATGATGTTATGAAGTAGTTCAGGCTGTCATTAGAAGTTTTAATTCCAAAAATATTAACCGAAAAAACTACATCATACGGAGTGTAGACTGCTTTTATAAAATTGCCTACCCTTGTAACTAAAATTTTATTGCCTTTGAAAATTTCATTGGCTCTTGGCCTCTGAAAATAATTCGTTGTAATTAGATCTGGATTGACAAAGCCGTCAAAACGAGTGATTTTAAAATGACTAATATTGCTATATTCATAAAGGTATGGTGTTGTAAAAACCTTATCTTGCTTATCAGATAAGTATTTTCTCAATTCATATTCTTTCTGGCATTTTTTTCTTTCTTTCTGATTAAATTTTTTAAAGTCAGAAATATTTATATTCAAAAACTTTGCAATTTCAACATTACTTTTTCTAGTTAAGCCTTGGAGACTGTCCTTATTTATATTTAATAAACTTTCTAACTTCGTAAAACTATTTAATCTATCAATAAAAACTCTATCAAACTCATTACCAATTAAAAAATCTCTTAATTTTACGGTCTTTAAAATTAAGAGTTGCTGGTCGATATGCACAATTTTATCTTCTTGAATTATTAGTAATTCAAAGGGTTTTTCAGAAAAAAGACCTAAATCGACTGGATAATAATCTATAATTTTCTTGTTTAAACTATTGTTGAAAATTATTGCAACAACACTTTCGTTAGCTTTTTCGAATAGGATTTTTTTTACTCTTGAAAGTTCGTAAATTTTTTCTATACTATAATTTGAATAAAAATATTCTTGAAAATCATTTGAATAGTCGTTATAGAAATTTGAGCTATTTGAAACAAATCCAAATCTGGTATTTTCATTGCTCCACTCTTTTATTTTCAAGAAAAAGCATTGAGAAATTTGAGATTTTCCAACTATTTGTTTCGCAGTTATTATCTTGTCATTAGTATTTACATCAACTTTATAGGAATTTAAAAAAGAGATTTCATTTTTAAATTCATCTGTTTTTGGGATTTCAAAAAATGGGGGATTACCAACTATATATAAAAATTTACTATCTTCAAATGGCTTTTCTGATAAGTTAAGTGTATTAGCATGTTGTATGTTTTGGAAAAATGAAGACTCTGAAAATAAATCTACTCTATCTTTTGAATTTAATTCTCTTGCAATAAATTCTTTAATATCATAAGGGTTGATACCTTCAAATATTTGCAAAGAAAGAGAAAAGATAGTAAACCGCTGGGCAGTTAATTCTTTTTCAATACCAAAAATATTATCAGATAGAAGTTGTGTTCTGAATTTTATTTTACCTATACTGTCTTTTGGTTCAAGACCTTGTTTTTTTGCTATTTCCAAAAGTCTTTGGTAGCCTACAATAAGAAACATCCCTGACCCACTAGCGGGATCTAAAATAGCACCTATTTTATCATCCTGAATTACTTCATCAATAATTAATTGGGCTAATTTCTTTGGAGTATAAAATATGCCGTTTTCTTTCTGTTTTTCAGAAAGGAAAACTTCATAAATGTAGCTGATAAATTCAACAGGTAAGACATCAAATTTAAAATCATATAATCTTAACTGCCCCGTGTTTAAGTTGGCTTTGAATGAAGAAGAAATCAAACTACGAATTTCGTTTGTCAAAAAAATATTATCAATCGATGGCTGGTCAAATAGGTTATTATTAAAAATTTCGTGAATTTTTTTAAATAATGTATTTAAGTCAGCATTAGAACTATTCTCTAATATTCTTTCGTAGTTTAGAGTTGCGTCTTCAAAATAATGTTCATAAAAATGTGAATTGATAATATGATTATCTTCCAGATATTTTATATAAAGTGTCCGATCTATTAAGGCTTGTACAACTACGTTACATTCACTTGCTACAGAAATTAATTGGGATAGAGTCTTAGAAAGTTGATCTTTTAATGTCTTTAATGTAGCAACTAACTCTTTATCAATTCCTTTAAATTTTGACTTGTCAATAGATTTATGATAGTTAAGCCAAAAAGTCCCACTATCAAATCTCCAGCGCTTGATTTTTTCAATTTTATCTAAATCTTTCTCTGATGTCGAAAACCTATCTATTATACTTTCTTCATTTCGTATTTTTGGAGAATACTTAGCGTAAAAAATTATTATTTCAGCAGATTCATTTGGATAGTAAAAAATTAAATCCGAATCATTTTTATTCCAAATATATCTTCTAACTTCCTCAATATCAGGTTCTTTTAAAAAAGTTGTAATTAAATAAAAAGACGTATTTGTATTGTTTGGACTTTTATAAAAGAAAATTGAATTATCTAATTTATTCGTTAAGTTCAGATTATTTTCAAAATAAGGTAGCCTTAATTCCAACTCTTTTTCAAGGTCAAAACCTAAGTTTAAGAAAAAATCTGAATAATTCATTGCTCAACAAGTATAACTGTTCTTTTTAGTAATTGCTAACAAAAATAGCAAAACGTTGAATATATAAATATTATTTCATTGTTTTTTAATTGTATTAAATAGGAAATCGTCAAGAACTACATTGCATCATCCTCAACTATTTCCATAACCTAATTTCTCATACATTGATGAAGCTATACTCTTTAACTTATCTTTTCTCCCATCGATTGTAAATTTAATTAGATTGATTACATCTCTGTTAGTGATCTGTAGAGAGATTCTCTCAAGTAAGTCTTTTTGAAATAGATTGAACCATCTTTCAGAAGGTCCATATTGCATCAGTTTATATAATAATCTTTCATCTGATGCAAGACATTCCTTGAAGAAGTATACCCATCGATCATCAGAAACATTTTTAAGTAATGTAGTGACATTTCCCTGCGCCGCATTAGAAACTCCCCAAGCATTGCCTAATCTAACAGAAATTAAAGCTGTCATACATATAGGAAAAGCTGGTATAGGAATCACACTTCCCATTTTGAATAACGTATTTACTGGAGCAGGCTCGTTGTAAAAGTTGTTCAGTCCGCTGTGTGCTACAAGAATTTCATTAGCAATTTTAATAAATGATGATGAACGTAGGTCTTCTGGTACAAAGTCAAACCCTTTTACTTTTAACAATACTTGCCTAAGTCCACTCGAAGCTTTGGTTTTTCCATCAATAAATAATTCTGAGTAACTTCTGCCAACTTGGTATTTTTCTGGATGTTGGAGGCCACTCCATATTTTTGGAATTATTAGGTTCGCATTTGCTAGCGTATTTTCTAGTTGAGCTCCATTATTTGTTTTAATTAATGATAGGAGAATTCTAATCGTAGTTCGGTGGAAGAAATATGGACTTTGAATTAACTTAAATAAATATGGATTTTCTTCATTAAAAGTTATTTGTTCTAACTCATCCCTAAAGTTTTTAAAATCTATTGCAGCCTCTATTTTACTGTATCCAAGAACTCCTTGTATGCATGACCTAATAATAGTTTTTGCTTCTTCTTCTGTTAGTTCGTTGTCAGGATCATCTTCTAGTTCTGGTTGACTAAAATGAGTAACTGTCTCCATTGCCTTTTTCAATCGAAAAGCTGATGTACCGCTTATTATGCCTAATTCCTCTGCTATTCGTATTGCTTCAAATTCAGAGATTGCCTGTTGCAGATTTGTATGTTCGTTAATATCAGGCCTGTCCAGCATCTCAGCAATAAATGAAATCCCCATTTTTCCTAACTGGTTTCTTAGGGAGTTTATCGATTTTGTCCATATATAACTAGAAACCATTTCATAGGATTCATCATTGAAAGCTTTGATAATTTGACTTTGATCACGTGAGGATAGTTGTTGACCAAAATTTACCAATTCTGAAATGTTGCTTACTTTCTTCGGCAATACAACTAATTCCGAACTTTTCCATAAAACTACAGGTGTTGTTTCCATTTTTAATTAACTTCTATATTTCCGTCCTGTGATTGTAGATAGGCAGCTTCAATACCTGAGCCTATTAATTCACTTATTGTTATAAATGTTCTGCTTCTTGCTCCTCCTGATGTTGAGGTTTTTAAAACTTTTTCAGGATGTTTGACAAAAACATTATATGCGACAACAGTACCATTACTTTTAAATACAGTAATTCCATCACTTTGCATCATTCCTGATATTAAAGAAAATTGTCCTTCCAATACGGAATTTGCTTGCAGATCATTTTGCTCAAGTAAATCGCTAATTGTTTTAACAACATCAATCTTAACAGGAAGCGTTATGCCATCAGATAATTTTTTGGGTAGTTCCTTTTTTTTCGAATTGATTACACAGGCTAATGTACCATGCCCTTTTTGTAAAACTTCCAAAAAAAGCTTTTTAAAAAAATTTTTAGCTTGTTCTTTCAAGTCTGGCTTGACATCTTTTAAAATCGCATTGATAAATTTCTCTTGATTTTCCAAAGGTGATTTTCGTGAACCATCTTGACTTCCAAAACTTATTATTAGCGAATCAGCTGTTACTCCTTTAACCTCTATTAATCTTTCTGCAACTTGATGTATTAAAATAGCTTTAAGTTCATCTGTACCAGCATCTATTAAAGTTTCAGAAATCGATACGGACAAAATCGTTGAGCCAGCCTTAAAAACACCATATTGAAACGTATCGACTTTTCGAAGAATATATATAGCCCAACCGCCTTCAGTTAAAGGGGCACATTTCTTAAGAGCAATTAACATCGTTTCTTTGGTTTTGGCACCTTCTCCAATCGTGCAAAATTGGGATAGTGGCAGCACCTTTTGAACCATGTGCATTTCATCAAAAATGTAGATTTCTGGATGTAATGATTTTCCTTCCTCTTTGTAGTAAACCAATTGACTAATGAGTTCTACTAGTCCATCCTGTGTAATTAAACAGTTCATGTTTTCTTGACCTAGGAATACTACAGATTCACCAAGTAAGAGTGGTCTTATCGATACAGGTTTAATTGATTTCATTTGAGAGCATTGTGCGAATTAATTTAAAATTAAGCCGATTTTACTTTATAGAGTATAATCATTACTGAATCATAACTTTTGAATCAAATGTTATTTTTATTCATTTCTCAAAGCTAATAAAATCCCATTAAATACAATAATATATAGGTAGGATGTATTATAGCCATGATATATTAAATCATAACTAAAATTAGCACACATTTCAAAAAAAACTAGCGATAAACGATACTTAGATATGTTTTTTTGTTATACTTTTAGTGTGTGAATTAATTTAGGACATGAAAATTAAATACAATCGTGTTTCAACATTGAAACAAACAGGCTTAAGATTTACAGCGGACAAAGAATTCTATGATAAAATTTTGCTGGATAAAGTTTCAGGTTCAGTTCCATTTAAAGATAGACCACAAGCAAAGGAGTTGATTAAGCTAATTGAAAAAGGAGCAGTTAAAGATTTAATTGTTGAAGAATTTTCAAGATTAGGTCGTAATACTGGCGATGTCATTAATACTATTGAATGGCTTGAAGAAAAACGCATCAATGTAATTGTAAGGAATTTGGGGATACAATCAAGACCTGAAGGGAATAAGAACCCAATTTGGAAAATGATGTCAACAGTTATGTCTTCTTTATATGAGATGGAGCTAGAGAATATAAAAGAGCGAACTACGGTTGGCAGAATGATATTTGTACAAAATGGTGGCATCCTTGGTAGACCCAAAGGTTCAACACAAAACGACAATGAATTTTTAAGTAAAAGGTCAAGTATAGTAACATTGAACTGTTTAAAGAAAGGAATGACCATTAGAGAAACTAGCAAAATAGCTGAAGTTTCAATAGCTACAGTCATGAAAGTAAAAAATCTTAATCGAACACTTTAAAAATTCAGCTTATGACGCAAAAAGATATATATTCATCTACTACCATTAAAGTATCCAATTTTATTGAGAATTCTATAGAAGAGCTTTCCGATTTTGTAATACAATTATCTATGTCCGGGGAATTTTCCGATATTAATGAGTTGTTCAACGATGGTGAGGATATTGTTTTGAGTGTTGCAGATTTTCTTAACACATCAGACACAAAAGTACAAAGATTGATTAAGGTATTAATTAGCTTGAAAGATGCAGAAAAAACATTTCGAGCATAGCTTAAAATTGAATTCTTTTATTGTGAACGCTTTTTTTAACCTATGGATAGGAGAGCATCTTACTTTTCCAAATACTAATCCCCTAATTCTAAAGTATAGAGTTTTGCAAACCTTAGTAAAAGTTGCTTGCTGCCTTCAATATCAAATTCTATCGTTGCCTTAATATCAGGTGAATCTCCTTCTAACTTTTTGATGATTCCCTTGCCAAATCTTACAGCGTTAACAACTTGACCAACCTTAAGACTAGAAAGTTGATCAATCTTAACCAACTTAGAACCCACAGGAATTGAGTATGTTTTCATCGCAGAATCATCTTTCTTCTCAAGATTAGATATTCTATATCCTATATTTTCCAAAGTTTGCAATATAATGCTAGTATCAGAACTTATTATGGTATTAGAGACCTTGGCTGAATCGATACCCAATAATGACACTAATGAATTTATTTCATTTTTATTTTCATAAGTATTTATCATCATCTCAGCAATCTCTTCAACGGATTTCTTAATAGTATCTATTCTTAAACTTTCATCATATTGAACTTCTCTAAAACCTGAGATATCAAAAATTCTTTCTGTAGAAATATCTTTTATAAATGTTACGGGCAGATTGAAGGCCTGCCTTATTCCAACTTCATATAACACATTAGGATTTCTAGAGCTAATATCACAAATAGCCATATCAGCATTGATTATCTTTTTTACAATATCTAAAGCTATATAATTTGTTGTTTTTACATCATCGGCACGGATTGGACTAAATCCTGCTATAATACAAGCTGGTTTTATTAAATATTCATAGACTCTGCCAAAATGATCTGTTGGATAATTATCGATATCACTAATTGGCATTATAACAAAACATATTTTTTCAGTGGTAGCAGAATCTTTCATCTTATAAATTTAATCAATTATAGTAAACAATATAATACTATGAATTAGTAAGACATATCTTTAAAAGTAATGAAATCCGCAAATCTTATCTGCTAGCGTTACTTTGTAAAAACAATATCATTCAGAATTAAAAATAATGCTTTTTTGGGCAGTCCCCTATGCGTAAACTGTTGATGGATATCCAACTACTGAAAATATTGAAATCTAAGCAAAGCTTAGAAGAATGCCGAAGTGTTAATTCTAAATGAATGGAGATCAAGTTGCATTTTGTGTTGCATATTTTCTCCATTCCAAAGACAAAAACACCCAAAACATAATTTAAATACCTAATATCTACAGGACGCTTGAGATAAAATTTAAATACTTAAATCATGTTGTAAGGTTTTTTTAGTTAAGGAACGCCTAATGACATTTAAAATTTTTAATAGAATACAAGGAGACCCATCTTTTTTTTACACTATTGCTAAGCTTCATATTTAGAATTACTAATATTTAATTAGATTTTATAAATTAGTCAGTAAAATACAACATATGAGCTACTTACTGATTTTGATTTTTGTAACTCTTGTTGCAGGAATTGTTTCTAATTACAAAAAATTTTCACCTGCACGCAAAAAAAACACGCATTTTTCTTTGGCTTCGTAATTAATATCGTGTCAACTTTCATTGGGCTGCTAATGGCACTATACTTTAATAATTTAGAAGTCGAGAGTTCTGAAAGAAAAAAAACTTTGCAAATTATTGAGGCTATGAATCGTGGAATTCGTCAGGAAATATTTAGCAATCTGAGTTATATCTCTGTCAATCATTTCGATACCACCAAACATAATAAAGAATTAACCAATTATATCCGCAAGCATCCCTTAAAAAGAAACACAATATTTATGACCTATTTGAATAGTGAGCAGGTTATACGAAATATAAATCCTATTATTTTCTCGTATGTTAATATGGAAAGTGAATCTGTTGATGAAAGGGTAATGAATATCAATTCTTATCCCGACTCCAATTTTACGACTAGGAAAACAAGAATCAGAATAGCACAATACTTAATGAATTTGGATTATATCAGTAACGCCCTTACTTTTCAAGAAGATTGCTTAAAAAAAAACAGAAGTGATAAATTCATAAATGAGGAACTCGGCGATGGTGAGGTAGTACTTAAGTTTAGCAAATCAAGGTTCCATAAAATCACCTACTAGTTTAATCGCTTAACGTTATTATTATTTAATTGGGGAAGTTATTCTAATATGTAATACGTCGATTATTTTCGCAAGACCAGCAATACAGACTACTTCAGCCATGAAAAAGCTTATTTTGTATGAAGTTCTAAACAGAAACCCAAACCACTCATATATGAAACTTTTTGGAGGAATAACGAAGTATCCATATTTTAGTGCAGAAGACAAAACAAAAGCTATTGCTGAAGTAAGAAATAATTCACCTGCCTTTTGTACATCGAAATGAATTTTTTTATAGCAAGCTGAAACTAAGATTTTTTGGTAGGAAAAGCAAACAGAAGATAATGCAATCAACATTCCAAATCCAACATTACTTAAACCAATACTATTATTATTGTTTTCAGTGAAATATATTAAAAGAGAAATACTTCCACTTATAATAAAAATAAAAAAGGGAAAACTAACGCATAAATACCATGCTACTTTTTGAAATGTGGTTAGGTTTGGATTAGCATCTGGGTGTGTATATTTTTCTTTAAACTTATCTAGATTCATTTTTTCTATTTTACACTTTGGCGTACCTCATGAGGAGGTTAATGAGCTTCTTTCGAGCCCAGTGTAATATCGCTAATTATTTAACAATTTTCTACCCATTCCGATTTTAAACAGTCCAAAATTTTTAAATAAGATTCTATTTTAGACATACCTCAGTAATAAGAACTTCGTCAACTAAAAAGTAATTTAATTAACTTTGAATAACCCAATGGAGGGGAAAAGTGAAATGACAATTTTTTACCGTTAAATGTTTACAAAGTTGAACATAAATCCACCAATTTAGAATATTCATTTACATAGATAGTAAGTGTTATATTCATTTTCAATGTTTAGTTCATAAAGCACGCCATTTTCATATTTGTATATGTCTGAAACATAGCTCCCTGATTCATCCTTTGTGTAAATCTTTCCATTTTTTATGTATCCTTTTTCAATTTTCGAAGCGATCAATTTATTTTTAATCATTGGATTAGTTTTATTAGGATATGCTTTTATAGTTATCGAGTTGTTAATTATTGTTACTACAAAATCCCAAGCACCTTTTTCACAAAAACGTTTTGTGCCAGTAAAATATGGTGGAGAAGAATCGTTTTTATCCTTTACTAACCCAGATTCACTAGAGGTTTCATTTTCATAAAACTTAATTATGTAATTCGCCATTATCTCAGCATTAGAAGCTGACATGCCGATGCCTAGTAAATTTCCACCCAGTATATCAACATTAGAAAATTGTTTGCCCCATGCACGATAAGTTGCCTTTCTAAATTCTAAATTTTTATCAATCGTTTCCATACCTTTCATTATTTCCAACTGCCCATAATAACCCTCTCGTTGCAAAGAAGTTATCATAAAATATTTGAAGGAGTCGCTTCCCCATCGGAAGTTTTGATAAACGCAAAATGAATAATCTTTCACAGCTTTCTGTCGCCGGGAATTTGTTTGGGATACACATATTGTTGATACAAATAGCAATGCAATCGTGAGAGTTTTCTTCGTGTATTTCATATTTGATTAAGTTAAATTAGAACCCAAATCTAATATTAATTTCATTTATTAGGCACGTGTGCCTAAATAAATTTTGTCATTTCGATTCACTTTTGGTTTATGCCATTGAATCAAGAAGAGACCAATTATATAAAAACTTTTGGCGAAAATGTTCGAAGAATAAGGCTTGAAAAAAAATGGTCGATGGAATATCTGGCTAATCAAGCCAACATAGAGTTGTCTCAAGTATATCGAATAGAAAAAGGCAAAATAAATCCCAAGCTTACTACAATTATCACCCTATCTAAAGCATTAGAAGTTCGCATAGAAGACTTAATTGTGTAACTTTAGGAAAAATACGTTTAAATTTCAAGTATGAGGGAAAGCTTACTAAAGATATATCTAGAACGAAGGGAAGACTTTAAGGAAATAAGAGCAAAATTTCCAGATGAAGATATGGCTGGTCCATTATTGATGTCGCCAAATGCTATTTATAATGTTCAGCCTTTACCATTACTTATTATTGGCCAGGAAACTAATGGTTGGCATTATAATGTTGACGATTTGGAATTACAAATGAAAGTTTACGAAGACTTTAATGTTGGCATTGATTATTACGCTTCGCCATTTTGGAATGTTACTAGGAAAGTGGAAAAAAGTTTAGGCAATGCACCATATTCATGTGCTTGGACAAATATCAGTAAATTCGATCTAGACAATAGTCGTTCATATGGTTTATATGAATCTGAAATTTCAAAAGTTGATGATTTACTTTTAAAAGAAATTGATATTCTGAAACCTAGGATATGTATATTTTTTACCGGACCAAGTTTTGATGAACGTATTAAAGGTATTTTTGAAAATATAAATTTTTTCGAAGTTGCTGATTACAATCTGAGGGAATTTTGTAGGCTAGAGCATTCTTGTTTGCCCTACCACACATATCGAGCATATCATCCAAATTACATGCGTAGGATGGGCTATGAAAACGATTTTATAGAATTTATATCTAATTTAAGGGGTAGAATTTAATAAAGGATGGAAAAAAGTTTCCATCCTTTATTTTAAGCTGCCAAATTGTAATATTCGCACTCTCGTTTAAATTTTGGCTCAATTCGATAGTTTGCCAATTCATCACGGATTAATTTTTCAGCTAATTCAAGATCTGCAATGTTACTGCAAACTATAGCATCGTGAAGTGTGAGCACAGTTGCTCCAAGCTTATACATCTTCTTCCAAACCTTATCAACCAATATCGAAGCTTCGAACTGCTGTAACTTTATTGCAAATTCATTATGCTTATCTTCTTTAAGCTTACAAATAATATTGAATACAGTTGGAAATTGATATTTAAAAGCTCTTTTTATTGCGGTCATTCGTTTAGAATTCTTCGAAAACCATATTTCCTGAAAAACTTTCTTTTTAAAATCGCTTCGTTCATCTGCATTATTAAGTTTCAGCCCAATACAAGTAGACATTGCTTCGTAAAACAAACCAGATTCAGCTAATTTTTGAAAAGCATTAATATCATCAGGTAAGCTAATCAATCCTATTCCACTTTTCTTTGCCCAATATTTATGAAGCAAAGGCACGGTTAGCAAAATTTGCGAGTTACTTATATCTGTCATCAGCATTGGTTTACTTTTAATTTCAATATACTTACGATGATTTCGAGGCAATGATGTTAGATTGGTGTAAACTCTACTTTTAATATCTGGCCGTTTAGCATAAAAATTTCCATCTAAAATTGCTTTAAGTCCAAAGTCGTGTGGCTCAACAGCAAAGTTTAAATCAGTTTGAATTATACCATACTTCTGTTCTAAGTATTTTTTCCCTAAAGCGTTTACTGATACATTGTCTTTCAGTATTTTAAGCTGTTCTTTAAAACTTTTAACAGTCCTATTATGTTCTTCAAGCTTGCGAATTAAAGCTGAGTCTGAACTACAGAAATCAGGCTGATAAACTGGTTCCTTAGCAATTGATTCATGCAATTTATAACTAGATGAGTATTCGTTAAATTTAGCCCCTCTTACTTTAACGATAAATTTAAATCGTTCGAGTGTACTTAAAACACTCTTAACATCCTTACCCTTGCCAAATAAACGAGCTAACAACTCTGTACTCATAGCGACACCTTTTAAATACTCTTCTTTTCTAAATATCCTTACATAGTTTAATCGATGCATAATGTATAAATGCCGTAATTGCATTTGGATTGAACTTTTACCTTGTTTTGTTTTAACGTCAGAACAAATCTTATCTAACACTGACTTTTGTAATATAAATACCACTTAAATTTCTCATTAGAAATGTGTTTAAGCGATCTGATTTTACGTTTTAAGTGTATAACATTAATTTTCATTATATACTTCCTTATTATATTGTACAATTTTTAATTTTATTACCATTCGAGCTGACAGAAGCAATTTTTTTGGTGTAAAAATAATTGCATGGTTAGTTTAAAACTGGTAGTACATTTAAAAATATACTACCAGTGAATTGCTAAGAAGTGGAGTATGAACGACAACTTCTATTAGGATTTGTTACATGCATTTTATTTCCTGAATGTTCAATTTTAATATCCGAATCAAATTCACAGCAATATAAAGCATTTGGCAGATCCTCTTTCTTCAGGATAAAAATATTTATAAACCCCATTCTGATTTCAAACAAAGCCCGCAATTGCAATTCGCCATCTGAATAATCACCTAGCATAAAGCACATATCATAAATAAAAGTGCTTTTTAAGGTAACAAGATTTCTGATTTGAGGAAAAACACTATTCCAGTTAATAGAGCGGATGTAATACGCTGAATCGTCAACACTTAATTTTTTACCTTTTTGCAAATTCGCTAAATCTTCATTGAGGTACTGGAGTGGAACGCGAAAATCTTGGGCGTTTATTCTTTTGTTCGACTTTAGACTAACATTAATGGCCGTTTCTTTTTTAATACATAAGTTTACACCATTTTCATCAAATAAATACTCGAGGGTAAATAATCCAAATTCCATATTACGCAACCCTCCTTCCATTTTTATAAGTCAATAACTCAACGTCTGCCTCTAATTCACTTTGAGATGCAATTCGATTGCTTTCTAACCAAGCCTCAACCTCAGATTTTTTAAAGAATATCAACTTTCCGCTAGGGCAATACTTAGGTAAAATATTTGAGCTCGAGAGTTTGTAAATGTAGGATTTCGACAATCCTAATTGGTCTGCCAGACCTTTGATGGAGATATAATTTTCCATGTTTTGATTTTGATTTATTCATGTTTTAAATACCGATTTTGTTAATTAATTATGTAATTTTTTATTGCAATATTTTAAATATGACGATAAAAAAGGGCATGAAAAAATTTATTTATTTATTTTTTCAAGCCCTTTTTTTGGTATACTTTTGTAAAAAAATCAAAAATCTTTACATTTTTTGTCTGCATTTTTTGAAAATAACTGATTGTAAGAAATGTATATAGATATAACTAATGCATTAATCTGATGCTTTATAGACTCTAAAGATTAACTAGTTATTCTGGCAAACTAAATCTTTCTTTAAAATCTTTAGAGGGTTTAGAAGCGTTAGATACGATCGGAGTTATTAAAGTAATGTTTCACTTTCGATAGTGCTGATGTTAAACATCATTAAGGGACTTTACAATATCCACCTTGCTCAAATCCGAAATCTTCATGTAAATTTGAGTTGTTTTAAAGTTTTTGTGTCCTAGCAACTTACTTACCCCGTAAGCGTTGTGACCTGCGTTAATTAATAATGTCGCATAAGTATGTCTTGATGCGTGAAACGTAATATGTCTATTTATTCCGGCTGAATTTATCCAACTCAAAAGCGTGGCATTAGTCCAAGTTGAATAGTATAATCCTTTAAATACTTTATCATCTTTTGAAGTTTCAATTCCAAGAAATTGTATTGCGTTGTCTGGCAATGGTAGATTCTCAAACGTTTTGGTTTTTTGTTGTTTATATTTGATGAAGGTTCCAACAGACTCAGAATAGTTTATATCTTGCCATTTAAGTTTAACTATATCAGAAAATCTTAAACCTGAAAATACACCAAACAGAAAGGCATTTTTTATTGTAGGAAATTGACATGGTGTTTTAATTAATGACCTAACCTCTTCTTTGGTTAGATATTCTCGATTTGTATCCGCTGGAGGTATAGATTTAACTGATATCAAAAGATTTTTCTCCAAAATATCTTCATCATGAGCCTTTTTTAAACAGATTCGGATTTTTCCAAAGTATATAGATGCAGCGTTTTGTGATAATTTTTTATTAGTTTTCGTTCTATACCTATTCAGAATGTAATCTCTTATGTCGGATAAATCTTGTTTGGTAAGGTCTTTCAGTCGTAAATCCTTGTTATCGAAATAACTACATAGAATTTTATAAGCACTATTCCAAGTGCCATAGTTACCAATACTCCCTCTTTTTTCTTCTTTAAGTATTTTGAAATAATCCAAAAACTTAATTGTAGACTGTTTTGAGGTTATAATCCCATAAGTATTATCTATCAATTCAACTTCAAGCTTGGCACGTATGATATCAGCCTTTCGTCTCATTAAGGCATTATGATTTCTTTCATCAGAAGATTTTGGATTAGTAAATATGTATAGCTTTAAAAATTTGTAATCTCTAACTTTGTTGTTATAAATGTCCAAATACAAACTACTCCTATTTTTTGTTCCCTTTTTTTCTCGTAATATTACTCTCATATTCTGATGTTGTAAATTGCAAAGGTAACATAATAGTAACAAGAAATTGTAAAACATATGTTAGGATATGAAAATATAAGTTATCTAACTTGCTTGTTATCAATCTAAAAGAAACTAAATGATAACATTAGAAAAGAATATTAATTTTATTTACAAAATATACAACCATCAACTTATAAACTAAAAACATAATTTATGTCTGAAGAACAAGGAACGCCTCAGGAAAATCCTATTGAACCAATAAAAAATGATGCTCCGGCAGCTGAACCGGTTCAAACGCCGCCGGTAACACCTCCGCCATTTCAGCAGCCACCTCCATTCGGACAGTTTGGAAATGGAATGGGGCAGCAAAACTTGCCTAACGCTACTGTAGCGTTGGTTTTAGGAATTTTGTCAATTCCTGCCTGCTGCTGCTATGGACTAGGGCTGGTATTCGGGATTGTTGCCTGGGTTTTAGCTGGTAAAGATATTAAGCAGTATAATCTAAACCCTGGAGCATATTCTTTGTCTTCGCTTAAAAATACAAAGGCTGGTAAAGTTTGCGGAATAATAGGTGTTATTTTGAGTGCCCTTTATATTATCGCGCTGGTAGCAATGATTGTAGCTTTCGGTTGGGCAGCTTTGCGTGACCCTGAACTTATGAAAGAATTATTACGGGAAAAAGGTCTTCAATAAGATTTTGTAATCCAGTTAATTTTACCTTAAAAATATAAATCGAATGGCTCATGCTGTTCGATTTTCTTATTTTTGTAGTCTAAAATTGTAAATAAAAAACTAACGATAATGTATCCAGAATATTTAGTAGAACCAATGCGTAAGGAATTAACTAACGTAGGTTTTGAAGAATTAAAAAATGCCCAGGAAGTTGACCAGGCTATTAAAGGTGAAGGCACTGTTTTGGTTGTTGTAAACTCCGTTTGTGGTTGCGCAGCGGCGAATGCCCGTCCGGCAGCAAGAGCTGCAGCAGCACACGAAAAACATCCTGATAAATTAGTAACAGTTTTTGCGGGAATGGAAAAAGAAGCTGTAGACCAGGCTAGAAATTACATGATGCCATTTCCTCCATCATCGCCTGCAATGGCTTTGTTTAAAGATGGTAAATTGGTACATATGATTGAGCGCCACCAGATTGAAGGTCGCCCGGCACAAATGATTGCTGATAACTTAATCGGTGCTTTTGAGCAGTATTGCTAAAAATATTATTTGATTATGCCGTGCGTTCCGTCTCGGCATAATCATCTTTAAAAATCTTTGTTGAGCAATTTCTCCAGCTCTCCAAACGAAACATTCATTCTTACCCTACCTTGCTTCGCATAAGAAATTTCTCCTGTTTCCTCTGAAATTATTACTGCAACTGCATCAGTTGTTTCCGAAACACCAATTCCTGCCCTGTGCCTTAAGCCAAATTGCGATGGCAACTGGTCGTTATCCGTTAAGGGCAAAATGCAGCTGGCACTTTTAATTTTATTTTCTGAAATTACAACGGCCCCATCGTGCAAAGGACTGTTTTTCTGGAATATGCTTTCCAAAAGTCGTTTCGATATTTTTGCGTCAACAACTTCGCAACTGTTGGCGAAAAACTGTTCATCATAAAACTTAACAAATACCATTAATGCTCCTGTTCGGGTTTTTTTCATCGTTTTGCAGGCGTCGATAATTGGTTTTATGCGGGTTAAATTATTGCGTTCGATTTCTTTACGACCAAATAAATAACCCCACCAGGCTTTATTTTTTTGAAGAAAGGCATTTTTACCGATAAGTAATAGAAACCGCCTGATTTCCGGATGAAAGATTACGATTAATGCAATGATACCAACACTCATAAATTTCTCTATAATTGTTGTAAGCAACTTCATGTGCAAAATATCTACCACCTTGTAAAACACTGCAATAATCAGCATCCCAACCAAAAGGTTTACGGCTAAAGTATTGCGAATGAGTGTATAAACGTAGTATATTAATAGAGCTACCAATACAATATCTACTACATCGGTTACCGTGAATTTTACAAAATCGAAGTCTAATCCTTTCATTAGCGGCAAGATAGCAAATGTTTTATAATGGTTAACTGGTTGAACTGTAAAAATGATTTACTGTTCGTGGCTATTTAAGGGCTTCAGGGATGGGTATAAAAAATCGAGGGTTTAGTTATCCAATCTTTCAATCAGTTTAACACATTCTACAGCCTCTTTAACATCGTGCACCCTTAAAATTTTTGCCCCTTTTTGCAAAGCAATTGTATTGAGAACTGTTGTTCCATTTAAGGATTCGGCAGCTGTAATTTTTAATACCTTATGTATCATTCCTTTTCTGGAAAAGCCAACAAGTACAGGAAGATTGAAAATTTTAAAATCCTGCATTTGATTCAATAATTCGTAATTATGTTCGATGGTTTTCCCGAATCCAAAGCCCGGATCAAGTATTAAATCGTTAACTTTTAAAGCTTTTAAGATTGATATTTTCTTTGCCAGGTAATCAATAACATCAAGCAGAACATTATCGTAAACAGGATTTTGCTGCATATTTTGTGGTACGCCCTGCATGTGCATAAAAATGTATGGCACCTGTAGCCTGGCAACGGTTTCGAACATTTTTTCATCCATATCTCCGGCGGCAATATCGTTTATAATGTGAGCCCCCGCCGTGATTGTCTCTTCAGCCACTCTTGCCCTGAAAGTATCTATCGAAATTATGGCCTCGGGAAGGTTTTTATTTAGTGCTTCAATTACCGGAACTAACCTGCCAAGCTCTTCATCTTCCGAAATGTGTTTTGCGCCCGGCCTAGATGAATAACCACCAACATCTATAAACGATGCACCTTCATTTAAAAATTGTTCAGTTTTTCGTAATGCTTCGTTAATGGAGTTTGTTCGGCTATTACTGTAAAAAGAATCCGGGGTAATGTTTAAGATTGCCATTACTTTTGGAGTACTTAAATCATAAATTTCCCCTTTTATATTAAGGCTTTGTTTTGCTTCAAAAAAGTTTTTTTCTACCATATTAAGCCCTTTCGGGATTTGGGTTTCGCTTTAAAAATGTATCTTTAGCTTTCGTTTTTTCGACACAAAAATACATTAAAACTAAATAATTATTGGCCTTGGCACAAACAAATACCGCTACCGAATTTGATGATGTGATTGCAGTATGCAGATCCTTATTCCTTAAAAAAACCAAAGATTATGGTACCGCATGGCGCATTTTAAGGCCAAGTTCTATTACCGATCAGATTTTTATAAAAGCTCAGCGCATCCGTACGTTAGAAGAAAAAAAAGTGAGCTTGGTAGGTGAAGGAATTACTGCTGAGTACATCGGTATCATCAATTACTGTGTTATTGCCATGATGCAATTGGAGCTTACAGATGCAGACCCAACGGATATGCCCTTTGATATTGTTCAGTCTTTGTTTGATGTAAAAGTTCAGGCAACCAGAGATTTAATGTTTGCTAAGAACCATGATTATGGCGAAGCCTGGAGAGATATGCGCATAAGCTCATTAACAGATTTAATTCTGATGAAGATTTTCAGAGTAAAACAAATTGAAGATAATGAAGGGCAAACACTGGCATCTGAAGGGGTTAGTGCAAATTATCAGGATATGTTAAATTACTCAGTATTTGCATTGATAAAACTCGGGATAAAATAGATGAAAAAGTTAGCTTTAATATTTTCCAGAATATTTGTTGGCGTTTTATTTATCTTCTCAGGATTAATTAAAGCGAATGATCCTTTAGGTTTTGGATATAAGCTTCAGGAGTATTTTGAAGTTTTTCACTTGGATTTTTTAAGTCCGGTAGCAACCGGAATTGCCATTTTGCTTTGTACTTTTGAAATCGTTTTAGGTGCATTATTACTACTTGGGTTTTGGGGTAAAAAAGTTTCGTGGGGTTTGCTCTTATTAATTATCTTTTTTACGTTACTCACTTTTGTATCTGCATTTTTCAAAGTTGTAACCAGTTGTGGTTGTTTTGGCGACGCGATTCCTTTAACACCCTGGCAATCGTTTAGCAAAGATTTAGTGCTTTTAGTGCTAATCATTTATATTTTTCTGAATAAAAATTTTATTCAACCAATTTTTAAAAAGGTTGCAACGCAGCGAAATATATCGTTAGCCGTTGTTCTGGTCTCGCTTTTATTCGGCTTGTATACTTATAATTTTCTGCCAATAATGGATTTTCTTCCGTACAAAATTGGCGCACATATTCCATCCTTGATGGTTATTCCTCCGGGCGAAAAACCTGATGAGTTTCAAATTATGTATCATCTCAAAAATAAAGCGACTAAAGCTGAAAAAGACATGAGTGATAAAGATTACCTGAAAACTGAAATCTGGAAGGATAACAACTGGGAAATTATTGGTGAGCCATCTAAAACACTACTTAAAAAAGGTTACGAGCCAAAAATAAAAGACCTTATTATAACCGATGCTTCGGGAACGGATTACACAAAAGAGCTTATTGAAAACCCTTATTATAATTTGATTTTTGTTGCCTATAGCTTAAATGACACAAACCTAAAAGCTATCGGCGATTTGAATGCGCTTGCGATGAATGCAACACAGCAATTTAACATTCGTACAGTTTTACTAACTTCGAATTCTGCTGTCGATGCCGAAAAATTCATCAAGAAAAACAATCTCTTTTCAGAAGTTTTTTACGCAGATGCAGTTCCTTTAAAAAGTATGGTTCGTGCTAATCCGGGTATTTTACTTTTAAAAAACGGTGTTGTAATCAATAAATGGCATTTTCACAATGTGCCTACTTTCGAGCAGTTAAGTAGTAAATATTTCAGTAAATAAATGTTAACCTATACCATAAAAAAACTCTTTTACGGATTACTGGTTATGGCCGGTGTGATACTTGTTGTTTTCGTATTGTTTAATATTTTACCTGGCGACCCGGCCAGAATGACAATGGGCCAAAGAGCCGATGTTCAATCTTTGGAAGCCGTTAGAAAGGAGTTTGGTTTAGATAAATCGAAACCGGTTCAATTTATTTTATATGTAAATGATCTATCGCCAATAAGTGTTGTTGATAATGATAGCACCGCCCAAAAAAAGTATCATTTTGCAAGGTTAATTAATATCGATAACAAAGCCCTTGTACTAAAATGGCCTTACCTAAGGAGTTCGTATCAAACCAAAAGAGACGTAACTGCAATACTTTCAGAAACTGTTCCAAATACATTTATACTTGCATTAACGGCGATGATTTTTGCGACAATAATTGGTGTGGTTTTAGGTGTGCTATCTGCGGTTAACAAAGATTCGTGGATTGATAAAGCAGCCAATGCGTTTGCAATTCTGGGTATTTCGGCACCCTCGTTTTTTGCCGGAATTATCATTGCATGGCTGTTTGGCTTTGTTTTGAGTAACTATACAGGCCTCAGCATGAGTGGAAGTTTATATAGTTATGATCCGTTTAAAGGCGAAATATTAACCTTAAGGAATTTATGGTTGCCAATGATAACGCTGGGATTGAGACCATTGGCTATTATTGTACAGCTAACAAGAAGCGCCATGCTGGATGTTTTAGCGCAGGATTACATTCGTACAGCCCGTGCTAAAGGATTAGGGCGAAATACAATTATTTATAAACATGCGCTAAAAAATGCCATGAACCCGGTAATTACCGCAATTTCTGGCTGGTTTGCCTCTTTACTGGCAGGCTCATTCTTTGTTGAATATATTTTCGGATATAATGGCTTAGGCAGAACAACAGTTACAGCGCTCGAAATGTCAGATTTTCCTGTTGTAATGGGCTCAATTCTTTTTATTGCCTTTGTGTTTGTAGTAATAAATATCCTGGTAGATATTTTTTATGCTTACGTTGATCCAAGAGTAAAATTAGCATAGCATGATAAATGATTTTGTTGCCTACACGGAACTTGCCGACAAAAAAATAATTGATGCATTCACAAGCTCAAATGTATATTTGCCAGCAGCAGAAGGCTTATTCAGTCATGTATTAAATGCACAACATATCTGGATAAAGCGAATAGTTGGAGAAAAATCACTTTATGACGTTTGGCAAGAACACAAAAAAGAAGATTTCGCAACCATCTCCATTGATAACTTTACAATGATTCATGCTTGTCTGGAAACGAAAAATCCGGATGAAGTAATGGTCTACAAGAACTCAAAGGGTGAGGAATTTAACAATACAGTTGGCGATATGCTGCTGCACATGCTTAATCATTCAACTTATCATCGCGGTCAAATAATTACCTTGCTTAAAAATAGTGGGATAAAACCACCCGAAACAGATTACATCATTTTTAAACGTACAAATCTTTTATGAAAATTTTTCTGGTAGGATATATGGGCTGCGGTAAAAGCACAAAGGCGAAGCAGTTGGCGCACCGCTTAGAATATCCTGTAATAGATTTAGATGCAGAAATTGTAAAGAAGTCAGGGAAAACAATTGCAGAGTTTTTTGAGGCATTTGGTGAAAAGGGTTTTAGAGATTATGAAAGCGAAATGCTTAAAACCTATAACTATCCTGAAAATTGTGTGGTTGCAACGGGTGGTGGCTTGCCATGCTTTTTCGATAATATGGATTGGATGAATGCGCATGGTGAAACAATTTATCTAGAAATGGAACCTGCACAATTGGTTTCAAGGTTGCACAACCGGCAGAAAAGACCATTAATAAAAGATTTGAATGATGAACAACTTCTCGAATTTATTAAGGTAAAACTCGAAGAAAGAAATCCTTTTTACCGAAAGTCTAAAATTATAATAAATGCGTTCGATTTAGATGCAGAAAAACTGGAAGAAGCGTTGAATGAAGGGCATCATTAAATCGCTATTCAAATCACTACATCAATTCTTCACCTATAATTTTTGCCGATAATAAGGCTAAAGGAATTCCACCACCTGGATGAACACTACCGCCGCAAAAATACAGATTTTTAATTTTCGAGCTAAAGTTTGCATGCCTCAAAAAGGCCGCAAACTGATTGTTGGAGCTGTTTCCGTACAGCGAACCCTGGTAAGAACCCGTCTTGCTTTCAATGCTTCTTGGGTCTAAAATCTGTTCGCAAACAATATCAACTGATAAATCCTTTTTAAGGATTTTATTTAGTTTTTTAAGGATATTTTGCCTCGCTGCTAGGATAAGTTCTGCCCAGTTCTGTCCTACATTCGCCGGAACGTTAATCATCACAAACCAATTTTCATGTCCTTCAGGTGCATCGGTTTTGATGTGTTTTGAAGTAATATTGAGGTAAATGGTCGGGTCTGAATAGATGGTCTTTTCTTTCCAGATTGCATCAAATTCAGCCTTGTAATCTTCTGAAAAAAAAATATTATGTAACCCTAACTCCGGATAACTGTTCTTCATCCCCCAATAAAAAATTAAAGCCGAGCTGCTTCGCTCCTGATTCAACAGTTTTTTGGGTGCAGGAAAATTTTTTAGTAAGTTTTTATAAGTAAACCAGATATCTAAGTTGGAAACCACTACTTCAGCTTCAATTAAATTCTCTTTGATTTCGATACCTTTTATTTTACCATGCTCATAAACAATTGCCTCAACTTTCTGATTGTAATGGAATTTAACGCCCAAATCTTCAGCAAGTTTTACCAAAGATTTAACAATTCCATACATGCCTTTTTTAGGCAGAAAAGCCCCGAAGTGGTATTCGAAATGAGGAATTACGTTTAAAGTTGCCGGCGCCTGATACGGATTTGAACCATTGTAGGTTGCATAACGATTAAAGAGTTGCACAATCCGTTTATCCTTAAAAAAGTTTTTGTTCGCCTCATTTTGAGAACGGAAAGCATCAATTTTACCAAACTGAAAAAGCGATTTTATAGTATCCCAATGCAGATAACTTGTTAATTTATGTAACGTTCTTTGGAGGAAAACTTTATTTGTTACATCGTAAATTGTTGCGCTTTTTTTTAAAAACTTTTTAACTTCTAAAGCAGATGAACTTGTTTTTTCTGCTACTTCATCCGCGAACTTATCAATATTCGAATAAGCCGTTAATTTAAGTCCGTCTTCGTAAAAATACCTGCATATTTCTTCAAGCTTGTCGTATTGAAAATAGTCTTCTGGATTTTTATTTGCAAGCGTAAATAATTCATTTACATATTGGGGCATGGTAAATAAACTCGGACCTGCATCAAAGCGGAAGCCATTCATTTCAATTTGAGCCAGCTTACCGCCTGCACATTTGTTTGCTTCGTAAATTTCGACATCAAAACCTTTAACAGCCATTCTAATTGCAGATGCAATTCCGGCAACTCCGGCTCCAATAACAATTGCTTTAGGCATATATTAGGTATTGAGCTATTTTAACTCCGCCAAATAGGCATTTGTTTGTTTCTCTATTTCAAGTGTTGCAACTTTAATTGATGATCCAATTCTTGTTGTTTCAGATTTTACAGGCATTCTGTTTATTGTAGCCAGAGCATCAATATACCATTTACTCCAGGTTTCAATGATATGCTTTTCATCAGCAACCGGTTTTCCATCTGCAATTGCCTTTTTGCTTAAATCAAACTCAGTTTTTAATCTGGTTAAGGCATCTGTTTTTACCTGAGCCACGGTAGCACTCGCCGTATTTTCATCTGCAGAGATTAATGAATAGGCAGCTGTTAATGCACTTATGCCAACATTTTTCATTTCTGTTGGAGAAACTTTATCAATTCTGTCATTATCAGTATGGTAAAAAACATCAGTAAAATGCCACATCAATAATCCGGGAATTTTGGCCTGAAGAAAAGGAGTGTGATCACTACCGCCTTCAAAAGGGTTGTAGTTTACAGTCCAGTTTGCGAATTTGCCTTGGGCTTTACAGATGTCGAAAATAAAATCGTTGAAATAGTGAGGAAAAAGGTCTTTCTCTTTAACATCGCCCGCACCCCATTCGGTATGTTTATCGGTTCCGCGGGTCCAGATTGCCGATGGGTCGGGCATTTTTTCTGTTAAAAATGAACCGCCTGTTTTTTTAGTATCCTCTCCAACCATATCCAGGCTCATTCCCCATAAAATTCCTTTCGCCCGGGTCGTATCTTCAGTAATATATCTTCTTGTCGATACAATTTCATCTCCCCATAAAAATGTTAACGTACGTTTCGGATTGATTTTTTTAGCCTGAACTAGTTCAGCGGTTAATCTTGCCATTTCAGCTAAAGTTCCAACGCCACTGGCATTATCATTTGCGCCAGGTTCTTGAACATGAGCACTAAAAACAAATCGTTCATCTGCTTTTTCGCTACCCTTAACATTTGCAACAACTGTTAGTTCCTCAGATTGATAAATTTTTGTTTCAATGTTTACCTTTAATTTGGTTGTTCCTTTTTTTAGCGCTGCTTTAAGTTTTTCTTTAGCAGCATAAGATAAAAGCAGCGTCCAAACTTCGCTGTTGGCCTTCATACTGCCAAACTGTATAGAAGTTTGATGCACTTCTGGTTGGGTATATTTCGGCATTGAATAACCTAAAACACCTACTGCTCCGGCCTTAACAGCAGCACTAATTAATCTTGATGGGCTATTTTCTGAAAAGAGGATTTTTCCTCTTAAATCCATTTTTTCCAATTCAGCAGGCACAACTTTTTCTATAAAAACAACCTCTGCCATTACACCTTCCACAGGCGTGGAGGCGCAATTGATAGGTATCATATTTCGGTTTGTTTTGTAAGAAATTAAGGGTTGCGATTCGCCAACAATGTCTATATTCGCATTAACCGGCTCCCAGGTTTTGTTTTTCATTACCCGCTTTTCTATTCGATAGGTTAGGGGTGCTTCAAACTCATTTTGTTTTTGTTCAACAAATCCTGCTTTTTTCAAAACGTTTTCAACGTTGCGAATGCTTGCATTGAAACCCGTGTTTCCGGGTACGCGAAAATATTTTTCTACAAAAGCAGTGGTTTCATAGGCATTGTTTTCCTTGAAACCCGCTCTTGTAAGTTTAAAATATTGTTCTGTGGTATTTTGGGCATAACTTGTAAATCCCGCTAAAAGCAGGCCTAATAATATCTTTGTTTTCATTAATCAGCTATAAAGGCTGAAAGATACTAAGAATAGTTTTTATTGTTACGATTTCGCCTAATCGTAACGCTTGCCTTTTTTATTTTTTAAGCTTTCATCTACAGATAATGGCCCCGAGCCAATTACCCAAAATAAAATGAGTAAAAATAGTACTAAAACAGATAACCACAATTCGGAATTTGGCATTGAGAATCCTCTGGTGAGGTTAACAAAAAATACAGCAAAGAGTAAAATCGGGATTTGAATAACAACAGCAAAACGCGTAACTAAACCCAAGGCAATTAAGATGCCGCCAACAAGATGTGCGAATGCCACAATGTGGATTGCCACGCTTATAAGTACGCCCGAGAAGCCAAAAACGTTGTTTTCAGTAATTAAATTTTGAAGGGTTGAAGTATCGCTGATAAAAGAAACACCTTTACCAAAAATAACAAGACCTAAAATAATACGAAGAAAATCAAGCCATTTTGTCTGATGAACATCTCCCCAATGTTCAATTTTACGGATTACGTTCATGATGAACCTCCTTTTTATGTGAAATGATGTATTAAGTTACAAGTTTATATTGGTTCCGTCAATAACAATTTTAAAATGAATGAGATTTCAGTTCGAATAGAATTTTGTTTAAATCTGGTCTTTTCTTATCCTCACGTAAAAAGAATTTAGTATTAACACGAATAATCCTCAATTTCTAGTATTCATGTAATTTTAACAAAAATTTAATTTGAACCGTTTGGGTTTTTGGTCTGAAATTTGTATTATTGTTTAAATAGATAGGTTTTTTATCATGAGCAAAGAAATATTAGAATTTTCTGTACAAGTAGATGAAAAATTTGACCTGAAATTTAATTGGGCGGATGGCTTTTGGGGCGCAGCGTTTAAGTTTTTTGTTAAATAGCTTTTAAAATAGAGTATTTAATACCGAACTTTTTTCCGTTCGATGAAACTGCTATTGCGTAATTTTTCTTAAAATCTCAAATTTTTCACGCTCCGGCTTTCTGCCTTCAACCTTTAACCTCTTTTTTCTATCTTTGCGGCATAATGAGTAGAAGAAAACCTGGTACGGTAACTATAATTCCAAACGTACATGTAATTGATATTGCAGAGGAAGGAAAAGGCGTGGGCAAAGCTGATGAGCTGGTTATTTTTATTGATAAAGCGGTGCCTGGCGATGTTGTGGATGTTCGCCTGACTAAGAAGAAAAGAAACTTTGCTGAAGCCGTAATAGATCAGCTGCATGAGCAATCGGCATTGAGGACTGAACCATTTTGCCAACATTTTGGTACCTGCGGTGGTTGTAAATGGCAGCACATGGGCTACGAATCTCAGTTAAAGTTTAAACAAAAAAATGTCGAGGCCGCGTTACAACGCCTTGGCAAAATCGATACCTCCTTTGCTGAACCAATTCTGGGCTCTGTTAAGAATAAGTATTACCGAAATAAGCTCGAATTTACCTTTTCAAATAAACGCTGGTTAGAAAAAACCGATGTAGAACGAGACGAAGATTTCGATATGAACGCCCTTGGGTTTCATGTTCCGTTGCGCTTCGATAAGATTTTAGATATCGAACATTGTTATTTACAGGATGATCCATCGAACCAAATCAGAAATGCAGTACGCAAATATGCTTTGGAACATGAAATCTCATTTTATGATTTAAGAAACCACGCAGGTGTTCTGCGTAACTTAATCATCAGAACTTCCAGTACTGGTGAAATAATGGTTGCGGTTATTTTTGCTTATCCTGAGCAAACACAAATTGACGGGTTGATGGATTTTCTTAAATCAGAATTTCCTCAGGTTACCTCTTTACTTTACATTATAAATCAGAAAAAGAACGATACCATATTTGATCAGGAGGTAATTACTTTTGCCGGACGAGATCATATTTTCGAAGAAATGGATGGCATCCGTTTTAAGATAGGTGTGAAATCTTTTTATCAAACCAACTCAGATCAGGCTTTCGAATTATATAAAATAACCAGAGAATTTGCAGCTTTTAAAGGAGATGAACTGGTTTACGATTTATACACCGGTGCAGGAACAATTGCAAATTTTATTGCCAAAGATGTAAAACAGGTTGTTGGGGTAGAGTACGTACCAACAGCAATTGAAGATGCCAAATTCAATTCGGAATTGAACGGAATTGGGAATACCGTGTTTTTTGCGGGTGATATGAAAGATATTTTAACAGCAGATTTTGTTAGTACTCATGGAAAACCCGATGTTGTAATTACCGACCCACCAAGAGCAGGTATGCATGCAGATGTTGTACAGCGGTTACTTGAAATGGAAGCAGAAAAAATTGTTTACGTAAGTTGCAATGCCGCCACGCAAGCCAGAGATTTAGAATTGTTAAAAAATAAATACGATGTGTTTCGCATCAAGCCTGTTGATATGTTTCCGCATACGCAACATGTAGAAAACGTAGTTTTGCTGAAGTTAAAAGGATAAGATAAAACAACTTACCAGGAGAATGAACCATAGCTTGCTAAATTTGCTCCTGTTTTACAGTCGAAATTCAATATTAAGAAATGGATAGAGAAGAATTATTAAGTGCGACGCCAGAAGGTAGCGGCGAACCCAAAAAGCAGGAAAGCCCGCTGGTAAGCCTGGAAAAAGACCTTGAATTTTATGCGGATGCAATAAAAGAAGTTGCGATAGAAATTATGGTTGAAGGAATTTCTGCTCATCCAATTTTTGTTGCACACCAGCACGAAGTTAAACTTGGCGAAATAATTTTAAACAAAGAAGAATTAAATACCGATTGGACCATTCAGGCATCGACTTTAGAAGAGTTCGTTGAAAAAGGTATAATCAATAAAGAAAAAAGAGAACAATTTTTAAAGGTTTACAAAAAGCCCGAAAACTTTATGTGTGTTTTCGTAATTGTTCCGGAAGGCGCAAATTTTATTTACTATCCATATAAGAAAGGTTAAAAATTTTACAAAAAAAATCGCTGCTTTGCATCCGCAAAGCAAGCGATAGTAAAATTAATTAAACCTAAAACTAACTAATTTACTTTTGTAACATCACCACTTTTCGATGATGACGTTTTCTTTAATGAAGCGTTGCCTTTGTAGTGTACATCGCTTCCGCCAGAAGCACCAGCTTCCAGGCCTTTAGTAACATTTATATTTGCATCAGAACCGCCCGAAGCGCTTACTTTGGCATATTCTACAACAAAACCGTACGCGTCAACATCGCTGCCTCCGCTGGTTTGTAAAATCATGTTTTCTGCTTTTCCTGTTAGGGCAACATCACTACCACCACTTGTCTGCAATTCGATATCGGTACAAATCAGGTTTAATTTTACATCAGAACCACCTGAAGAACGTAATGCAAATTTACCAGCCTTAATTTGTCCCTGAGAGAAAACATCACTGCCACCTGAAGCTGTAAGAGCAGCAAGTGTTTTAAAGTTTAAGTAGGCTTTAATACTTTGGTTTTTGAACATCGAACCCCAATGAATACCCTCTTTCATTTTTATGGTTAAGTTGCTGCCTTTTTGCTCTATAACAACATTTTCTAATAAATCCGAGCTTGCTTTCAAAGTTAAACTTTCACTATTGCCCTGCGTTAAATACAAATCTATTCCGCTGCTGACCGTAACACTGTTAAAGCTTTTTACTGCTACATTTTTTGATTCCTGCGCATGTGCAATGTAACTGCCCCCAATAAAGAATAGCAACGTTGCCGTTGTTTTTAAGAATTTTTTCATCTGAAGTTATTTAGAATTTTGTTTTTAAAATGGATGTTTGATTTTAGGTTTTTGTTATTTGGTTAAATATTAGACGCACAACTGGCAAAAACGTTGCAACGAAACCAAAATTATTTTTCAAATAGTTTGAATTTCATCCTTAAAATCGTTCTTTTTGTATTCAAACCCTTTTAACAATGGCCACATCACAATTACTTATCCTAAACAAAAAACAAATACAGCAAAAGATAGATCGTATAGCTTATCAAATTTTAGAAGATAACCTTAATGAGAAAGAAATTGTGCTTGCAGGTATTTGGGATAGAGGTTACAAACTGGCAATTCGGTTGGAAAAGGTTTTAAAAAAAATATCAGATTTTAAATTAACATTGCTGCGTATTGACCTGGAAAAGCAAAGCAGCAAATTAATTGCCACAACTGATTTAAACGAAAGCCAATGGAAGAATAAAGTTATAATTTTGGTTGATGATGTTTTAAATAGCGGCAAAACACTTGCTTACGGCCTCGGGGTGTTCTTAAATACACCACATAAAAAAATTCGTACGGTTGTACTTGTAGATAGAAGCCATAAAATTTTTCCCATTGCTACCGATTTCGTAGGCCTTGAGCTGGCTACAATTTTAAAAGAACACGTAGATGTGGTTATGGATGTTGAAGGGGAAGAAGACCGCGTTTATTTGAGTTAAATTTCAATTCATTATTGCTGTTTGTCGATACGTATTTGCAATTAAGCCTATTTTTTTGCAACTTTCGTGAATGTACTATTCCCGAAAAAATACAATTATTCATAAGTTTTTCTCCTGGTACATTCAATTTATTGTTGGTAAAGATTTCGCCACCTTCAATTACGACAACATTGAACTAAAAAAAGATTCTTCAGTTTTGGTGCTGGCCAACCATTTTAGCTGGTGGGATGGTTTCCTGATTTTCTACATCAATAAAAAACTATTTAAAAAAGATTTTCACGTTTTGGTAAATGCCGAAAACTACAATAAAGTAAGCTTTTTAAAATACCTTGGTGCTTTTGCGGCAAAAAATTCGGGGAAAGATGTTTTAGAAACGCTGAACTATGCGGGAAAGCTTTTGGACAATCCTGATAATCTGGTTTTGGTTTTTCCTCAAGGGAAATTGTATTCCAATCATTTAAAAAGTATAACATTCGAAAAAGGCGTAATGCAAATGATTAACTCCAGTCAGAAAAAGATTAACGTAGTTTTTGCAGCCACTTTTATTGATTTTTTTTCAAAACGTAAAGCATCGGCTTACACCTATTTACAGAATTGGGAAAACGAAGAATACATCAGTCTTCAATTATTAAAAAGCGCTTACAATAAACATTACGATAATTCTGTTGTTAAACAAACACAAATTACCGAATGACGATTTTCATTTACGCAGCATTAATATTTCTTATCATTAGGTTTTCGGTTACAGTTTTTAACTTTTTATCTAACCCGAAACTTCCACGAACGGTAAAACATTTTCAGCATAAGGTGTCAATCCTCATTCCCGCAAGAAATGAAGCTGAAAATATTCTTCTATTACTTCAGTCGATAAAAGAACAGGATTATACAAATTATGAAGTAATTGTTCTCGACGATAACAGCAGCGATAATACATTTGAACTTGTACAAGGTTTCGCTAAAGAAAATGAACAATTTAAAATCGTAAAAGGAAAGCAATTGCCTGAGGGTTGGCTTGGAAAAAATTTTGCATGTCATCAACTGGCAGAAATAGCAAACGGTAAATATTTGCTTTTTATTGATGCTGACGAGGTTGTTAAACGAGGACTGATTAACAGTCTTATATCTCGAACTGAGCGTAACGGATTAAGCCTGCTGAGCATATTTACCAACCAGATTATGGTTAGTTTTGGGGAGCAGATAACAGTGCCGTTAATGCACTTCATTTTGCTGAATTTATTGCCTTTGCGTTTGGTTAGGGTTTCTAAAAATCCCGCTTTTTCTGCCGCAAGCGGGCAATGTATGTTTTTTGAAACAAATAACTACAAAGAGAACGAGTGGCATAAATGTGTAAAAAACCGTGTTGTTGAAGATATTGAGATAATAAAACTCGTAAAGCAAGCAAATTTTAAAGTTGAAGCTTTACTGGCTAACGGTTTAATTTACTGCAGGATGTATAAAAACCTGACCGAAAGTATAAATGGTTTTAGTAAAAATTTACTTGCAGGTTTTGGTAATAACATCTTTATATTGCTATTTTACCAGCTTTTGGTAATTAGCTGGCCGTTTTTATTATTCATAAATTACGATTTACATCTGCTGGCTTTACCGCTTACTTTAATTGTTTTAAGCAGAATAATGATATCTTTTTTATCCGGGCAAAATGTGGTTTTAAATTTAATTTTGCATCCTTTGCAAATGTTGTTGTTTTTGTTAATTTCAGTTAAATCAATTTCTAATCATTTATTAAAAAGAGGTTCATGGAAGGGCAGATTGATAAAGCCGATTTAAAAATCAAAAAGCTGGCAATAGCCATTATTGTTATTTTTCATTTGGTTGGTTTGCTTGGGTTTTTGATTCCTGTGGCGCAGCCTTATTTTATCCGGCTCGTTCCCTTTCACCTGCTTTTAATGTTTGCCGTTATCGTCTTTTCTTATAATGGAGATGTTAAGCGGTTACTTCTTTTTGTTTGCGGCGTATTTCTTTGCGGTTTTCTGGTAGAAGTATTAGGCGTTAAAACAGGCAAAATATTCGGCAGCTATTATTATGGTACAACACTTGGCTTTAAAATAGCCGCCGTACCATTATTAATGGGCGTTAACTGGGTGATACTCATTTTCAGTACAGGGCAAATGATAAAAAGCCTCAAAATTAGAAATGGTATTCTGGCATCATTAATCGGTGGTTTATGCCTAATTACTTTCGATTTCTTTTTAGAGCCCGTTGCCATGAAATTCGATTACTGGCACTGGGATTGGCACGAAATTCCAATCCAGAATTATGTAGCCTGGTTTATCGTTTCAATAATTTTATTAAAATTTTATTACGCATTAGGTTTAAAGCAACAAAAGTATATCGGTACAACCATGTTCGTTTCTCAACTTATATTTTTTGTTGTCTTGTACATGACAAGATGATAGGATATTTTTGCTTAATTTTGCATTGAAATGAGTTATAATTTACAAGTCACCATAGATAAATCATCGGGCTTTTGCTTTGGCGTAGTTTACGCAATTGAAATGGCAGAAGATATTTTAGATAACGAAGGTTATTTATATTGTCTTGGCGATATTGTTCATAACGATGAAGAAGTTGAGCGCCTTACAAATATGGGCCTTAAAATTATTGACCATGATGTGCTTAAAACACTTAAAAACGAAAAGGTTTTAATTAGGGCACATGGTGAAGCACCCTCAACCTACCAGCTCGCTTTAGAAAATAACCTAACACTTATCGATGCTTCTTGCCCTGTGGTTTTAAAGCTGCAGAACCGGATTAAAAATTCTCATGATGATGACGAGCCAATCCTCATTTTCGGAAAACATGGTCATGCAGAAGTTATCGGTTTACAAGGCCAGACAGATGGAAAGGCGATTGTTTTTCAGGATTTAGCAGAACTTGATAACGTCGAATTACCATCTAAATTCACTTTGTACAGCCAGACAACAAAGAGCGTTGACAAATTTTATCACATTAAAGATGAATTATTATCTCGCGGTTATGAAGTTAAAGCCAATGATACGATATGCAGACAGGTTTCCAACCGTTACCAGGAGCTGGAAAACTTTGTAAGTCATTACAATAAAATCGTTTTTGTGTCGGGCAAAAAATCATCTAACGGGAAGGTACTTTATGATGTTTGTAAGAAATATAATGATAATTCTTACTTCATCTCGAACGTAGAGGAACTTGATAAAAGTTGGTTTAATGAGAGCGATAAAGTAGGTATTTGCGGCGCAACATCTACACCGATGTGGTTGATGGAAAAAGTAAAATCAGCCTTAGAACAATATTAATCTTTCTATAGGCAAATCAATTTCCTATTAAAACTGTTAATAAGAAAAAGCCAATTGAAAACCAACCAATCACATATTGGAGTACTTGTTGCCTCAGCTGTAATCATCAGCTGGTTTACAACAATTTATTTTTTATTGAATTGGAATTTCGAATGGCGTAATCCTCTGGTTTATTTGATGGTTTTTATTCAAATGCATTTGTACACGGGTTTGTTTATAACTGCTCATGATGCCATGCATGGAACTATTTCATCTGATAAAAAGTTGAATAATTTTTTCGGATACCTGTCTGTTTTTCTATATGCAGGCTTTTTTTACAACAAACTTTACGATAAACACCATCAACATCACAGGCACGTGCATACCGAACAAGACCCTGATTTTGCGCCACATGGTTTCTGGCGATGGTATTTCAGTTTTATGCTGAATTATGTAACCATTATCCAGCTGGTTATTATGGCTATTGCTTATAATGTTTTGAAAATCTGGGTTGATGAAAAAAACTTATTGCTCTTCTGGGTTTTGCCATCACTGCTAAGTACTTTTCAATTATTCTATTTTGGTACTTACCTTCCGCATAAGGGTGAACATGATAATGAATACCATGCTTCAACCCTGAGCAAAAATCACTTTGTGGCGTTTATAACCTGTTATTTTTTCGGGTATCATTTAGAACACCATCAACAGCCAAAAATGCCCTGGTGGCAACTGCATAAAACTAAATCTGATTCAAATTTGACTTAAAAATGTTTGCTGTCACATTTTTCAGGTAGCGAGAAATCAATAAAAAAGCGATATTTGCGCCACAAAACATATTCTTTATTTAAATGAGCAAAAAGGGAATTTTACTGGTAAACTTAGGAACGCCTGATAGTCCTGCAGTATCTGATGTTAAAAAATATTTAGATCAGTTTTTAATGGATGAACGAGTAATTGATATTCCTGCTTTTAACAGAACTTTATTGGTTAAAGGTATTATTGTTCCTTTCCGAAGTCCGAAAACAGCTAAACTATATAAAGAAATTTGGGGTGAAAATGGTTCACCATTATTATATTATAGCAAATTACAAGCAGAAATGCTTCAAGAAAGGTTAGGTAATGATTATCATGTTGAACTGGCCATGCGTTACCAAAGCCCTTCTATCGCCTCAGCTTTGGCAAATTTAAAAGCGGGGCTGGTAGAAAGCATTCAGGTAATTCCAATGTTCCCCCAATATGCATCGGCTAGTACAGGTTCAGTAATGCAGTTAGTTATGGAATTAGTGAGTAAATGGCCTACGGTTCCGCCGATATCTTTTGTTAATTCTTTTCACGATAACGAATTAATGATAAAGGTTTTTGCTGAAAATGCTAGAAAGCACAATCCTGAAACTTACGATCATATTTTATTTAGTTTTCATGGCTTACCTGAAAGGCAACTATTAAAATGCGACCATACCGGAAGCTATTGTTTAAAAAATTCTGATTGCTGCCAAACTTTAAACGATACCAACAAATTCTGCTATTCTGCTCAGGGCCACGATACGGCAAGATTGATTGCTAAAGAGTTGAACATTTCGAAAGAAAACTACACCGTTTGTTTCCAATCCCGTTTGGGTAAGGAGCCTTGGGTTCAGCCTTATACAACCGACGTTTTGAAGAAGTTAGCCGCAGAGGGTAAAAAAAGATTGCTGGTTTTCAGCCCGGCTTTCGTAGCCGATTGCCTGGAAACACTTTATGAAATCACAGTTGAGTACCATGAAGAATTTAGAGCGCTCGGAGGCGAACATGTTCAATTGGTAGAAAGCTTAAATGATAGCCCTATATTTATTGAGGCCCTGGCTGGAATGGTAAATTAGTAACGTAACTCAAAATCATTTCTGTCGCACCTTTTTTATCGTTCACATAATTTGTTGCTGCGGCTGATGCCTTGTTATTAACTTTAAAATATTCAAAAGCTGTGATTAACGCAGTTGCATCTGATATGCTTTCGGCTGCGCCGAGTTGTATTAAATCCTTTGCTTCCTGAAATTTATTAAACTTCGGTCCGAAAATTACCGGCAGACCAAAGGCTGCAGCTTCTAAAGTGTTATGAATTCCTGCGCCAAACCCTCCGCCAATGTAAGCGATTTTACCATATTGATATAATGAAGAAAGCATCCCTATGTTATCAATTATTAAAATTTTTGAGTTTGTTTTTCCGGTGGATTTAAATTCAGAGAACCGTACTGTTTTCTGAAATAAAGATTCGATACTTTGAATATGACTTTCATTAACCTCATGAGGTGCAACAATAAATTTCCAATCCGGATATTTGGCGGGCAATTCTGCAAGTAATTTCTCATCATCCGGCCATGTACTACCACAAATTAAAACCAACGAATCATCACAAAAAACTTCTATTTCTGGTAATCTTTTTGCGTATTCAGCATTTTCAAAAACCCTGTCGAACCTAGTATCGCCACTAATGGTAACGTTAGTTAAACCGATAGATTTAAGTAACAAATCGCTTTCATGATTCTGAACAAAGAAGTGTGTAACAAATTTTAAAATACTACGGTAAAGCTTACCATAGCTTTTAAAAAAAATCTGTTCTTTCCTGAAAATTCCTGAAATAACATATAGCGGGATATTTTTTGCATTGAGTTCATTAAAATAGTAATACCAAAATTCATATTTGGTAAAAATTGCCATTTCGGGATTTACAATTTCAATAAAACGTTTTGCATTGTTTTTTCCATCAATCGGGAGATAGAAAACGCCGTCAGCAAGGGCATAATTTTTTCTTATTTCATATCCTGAAGGAGAGAAAAATGTTATAATGATTTTTTTCTCAGGGTATATTTCTTTTAGCTTTTCGAGAACTGTTCTTCCTTGTTCAAATTCGCCAAGAGAGGCAAAGTGAAACCAAATGTTTTCATTTTTTGGGTTAACTTCACTAGCTATCTTATTGAAAATCTGCTTTCTCCCGGAGATAAAAAATGCTGCCTTTTGATTAAAAAATGAGAAAATCCAAATAATTGAGCTATAAATTTTAATTCCTATTGTATAAAGTAAAAGCATTGACTGGATTTTATTATCTTCGTGGCAAGATAAAACGAAAATATTTAAAATCCCTCATTAAATATATGAAAATAGCCGTAGTAGGTACCGGATACGTAGGTTTAGTTACCGGAACGTGTTTAGCAGAAACAGGAAACAATGTAATCTGTGTAGACATTAATGAAGCCAAAGTAAAAAAAATGCAAGAAGGTCAGGTTCCTATTTATGAGCCAGGTTTAGATTTGCTTTTCCACAGAAACATTGAGCAAGGCAGGTTGCACTTTACTACTAACCTTGCAGAAGCTATAGAAGAAGCGCAGATTATTTTTATGGCATTGCCAACGCCTCCGGGTGGAGATGGTGCTGCCGACCTTTCTTATATTTTAGGGGCTGCCAAAGATATATCCAAAATTATTAAAGATTATAAAATCATCGTTAACAAATCTACTGTTCCGGTTGGAACCGCAGATAAAGTTAGGGCTGTATTCGCCGAAAATACAAATATTGAGGTTGATGTGGTTTCAAATCCTGAGTTTTTACGCGAAGGTGTGGCCGTTGATGACTTCATGAAACCTGACCGTGTTGTGTTAGGTACCAAAAGCGAAAAGGCGAAAAAGTTAATGACCGATCTTTATGGTCCGTATGTTCGCCAGGGAAACCCTATTTTATTTATGGATGAACGTTCATCAGAATTAACCAAATATGCGGCTAATTCCTTTTTAGCGACCAAAATTACGTTTATGAATGAGGTTGCAAATCTTTGTGAGTTGGTTGGTGCAGATGTGGATGCTGTAAGACGAGGCATTGGTTCTGATGACCGTATTGGAAAACGCTTCCTTTTCCCGGGTATTGGTTACGGTGGTTCATGTTTCCCTAAAGATGTACAGGCTTTGGTAATGGCAGCTGATGAAAACACATACGACTTTCAAATCCTTAAATCGGTGATGGAAGTTAACGAACGCCAAAAAACTATTTTGGTTGATAAGGTTTTGAAGTACTACAAAAACGATATCGCTGGCAAGCACTTTGCACTTTGGGGCTTAGCCTTTAAACCTGAAACAGATGATATTCGTGAAGCACCAGCTTTATATATTATTGATGCTTTGGTTAAAAACGGAGCAACTGTAACGGTATTTGATCCTGAAGGAATGGCGAATGTTAAAGGCATAATCGGCGACAAAGTTAAGTATGCTGAAAATCAATATGAAGCTTTGGAAAGTGCTGATGCCCTTTTAATCGCAACAGAGTGGTCGGTATTTAGAAACCCTGATTTCGACAAAATTGAATCAATCCTTAAAAACAAAGTTATTTTCGACGGTAGAAACCTGTACGACCTCGATAAAATGATTGATTTAGGCTATTATTATAACAGTATTGGCCGTAAACTGGTAGATTAATATGAGCAATAAAAGAATTTTAATTACCGGTGCGGCCGGCTTTTTAGGCTCGCACCTATGCGACCGTTTTATAAAAGAGGGGTACCATGTAATTGGTATGGATAACCTGATAACAGGTGATTTGACAAACATTGAACACTTGTTTCATTTGGAAAACTTCGAGTTTTATAACCATGATGTTTCAAAATTCGTTCATATACCAGGTCAGTTAGATTACATCTTGCATTTTGCATCTCCGGCAAGCCCGATAGATTACTTAAAAATCCCGATTCAGACTTTAAAAGTTGGTTCATTAGGGACGCATAATTTATTAGGTTTGGCAAGGGCAAAAGGAGCCAGGATGTTAATTGCTTCTACTTCAGAAGTTTATGGCGATCCAAGCGTTAATCCACAGCCTGAAGAGTATTGGGGAAATGTAAATCCTGTAGGCCCAAGGGGCGTTTACGATGAGGCAAAACGTTTCCAGGAAGCCATAACGATGGCGTACCATACTTTCCATGGGGTAGAAACCCGAATCGTTCGTATTTTCAATACTTATGGTCCAAGAATGCGATTAAATGATGGCCGCGTTTTACCGGCTTTTATTGGTCAGGCTTTGCGTGGCGAAGACCTTACGGTTTTTGGTGATGGAAGTCAAACCCGTTCTTTTTGTTATGTTGATGATTTGATAGAAGGGATTTACCGTTTACTAATGAGCGATTATGCGCAGCCGGTGAATATTGGTAATCCTGATGAGATCACAATCAAACAATTCTGCGAAGAAATTATTAAATTAACAGGCACATCGCAAAAGATAGTTTATAAAGAACTTCCGCAGGATGATCCAAAACAACGCAGACCTGATATCACCAAAGCAAAAGCTTTATTAAACTGGGAGCCAAAAGTTGGCCGTGCCGAGGGTTTAAAAATTACTTACGATTACTTTAAATCGTTACCTGAAGAGGCGTTGGCAAAAATAGAACACAAAGATTTCCATAAATACAATCGTTAAGAAATGTCTAAAATTTTAGTTACCGGAGGAACCGGGTATATTGGTTCTCATACTGTAGTTGAGTTACACAATGCAGGTTATGAAGTTGTAATTATTGATGATTTATCCAACTCCAGCATTAAAATTTTAGATCAGATTGAATCCATCATCGGAATCAAGCCTGAATTTCATCAATTCGATTTGTGTGATACGCAAAAAGTTAATGAGTTTGCTGCAAAATATAGTGGTATTACTGGTATCATTCATTTTGCAGCTTTCAAGGCCGTTGGAGAATCGGTTCAGCAACCTTTAAAATATTATAGAAATAATTTTTTTAGCCTGATAAATTTATTAACCGCTTTTAACAGGAAAATCAATTTCGTATTTTCTTCCTCTTGTACAGTGTATGGTCAGCCAGATAATTTACCTGTTACTGAATCAGAAAAAGTAAAGCAGGCAGAATCTCCTTACGGAAATACCAAACAAATTGCTGAAGAAATATTGGTTGAAACAACAGCTGTTACCCCTGATTTAAATGTCGTTGCGTTGCGCTACTTCAATCCTGTTGGTGCGCATAAAACAGCTTTAATAGGCGAATTACCAAATGGCGTTCCCGCGAATTTAGTCCCTTTTATAACACAGTCGGCAATTGGCAAACGCGGTCCGATAACTGTGTATGGCGATAATTATGATACTCCTGATGGCAGCGCAATTCGCGATTATATACATGTTGTAGATTTAGCGAAAGCACATGTTGCGGCAATTAAGCGCATGGAAGATGGGAAGGCCGACACAAATTATGAAGTTTTTAATATTGGAACTGGGAAAGGCTCTTCTGTTTTGGAAATTATTAAAGCTTTCGAGCGCTCAACGGGAGAAAAATTAAATTACCAAATCGGTCCAAGGAGGGAAGGTGATGTAGAGAAAATTTATGGTGATGTTACCAAATCGAAAAATTTACTGGGCTGGCAAACAGAGCTTGATGTAAATGAAATGATGCGCTCGGCCTGGGAGTGGGAAAAATATATCAAAGCTAACCCGTTTTAAATGAAGCTTGCGGAGCATAAAGACTTAAAAAACGCAATTACAGATTTACCTGTTAAAGAAAAAGATAAGTTATTGCTACGCTTAATTGCCAAGGATAAAGTTTTAACAGAACATCTTCATTATAAATTGCTGGAAGATGAAACTGATTTAGAATCCCGAAAGGAAAAGATCAAAGCCGAAGTTGAAGCGCAAATCTCTGAATTGAAAAAACTAAGCGTTAAAGAAGCACTCGCCAAAGTCAGAAAAATAATAACGAGTGTAAATCACTTTTATAAAGTAACTAAGGACTCATTCGGAGAGGTAGAACTGAAACTTTTTGTTTTGGGCACCATTCCCCTCGATTACAAAAGGTCTATTTTTGGCTATAAGGACTTCGGCTTTTTATTTGCGACATATTACATTAAAACGGTTCAGGTTACACTTAATAAGCTAGCTAAACTTCACGAAGATTTACAATTTGATTTATCTGACACCACAAATACATTGCTTAGTAAAATCTATTCTTCTAAATTAGCAGATGCTGCTGAAGCTTCAGATTTGCCTAGAGAAATCTAAACTTTATACAAGCGCATCACTTATGTTCGGATTCTTCAAGAAAAAAAAAGTAGCACCCGAATTTGATTTTTCAAATATTGGAACTGATATGCATTCGCATATTATTCCCGGAATTGACGATGGTGCACAAACGCTGAATGATGCGTTGCTCCTTGCCAGAAAATTTAAAGCCTTGGGGTATAAAAAACTTATTGCAACACCCCACATCATGGCCGATTATTTTCGGAACACACCTGATACGATAAACAGAGGACTGGACATTTTAAGGAAAGGTTTGCAGGATATTCAATTAGATTTAGAAGTTGAAGCGGCTGCAGAATATTATTTAGATGAAACACTGGAAAGAAAAATCAGGCAAAAAGAAGTTTTAACTTTTGGCAATAAATACCTCCTTTTCGAACTTTCTTACATTAACGTTCCTCAAAATCTTAACGATTTTATCAAACTGATACAGGATGCCGGCTATAAACCTGTGCTAGCGCATCCGGAAAGATATCCATATTATTATGATTCGATAGAAAATCATCACCAAATAAGAGAAACGGGCTGTTTGTTACAACTTAATTCGATTGCATTAACCGGTTATTACGGCAAGGGCGCATGTAAAATTGCAGAAGAGCTGGTTGAAAATCATCTGGTAGATTTTATTGGTAGCGATATGCATCATTTGAAACACGCTGCAGCCTTAAAAGAAAGTTTAAATACGGTTTCTATGCAGCGCCTGTTAAGTACCCATCAATTAAATAACGTGCTGCTTTAAACGTTACTCATATCTTAAAGCCTCAACCGGGTCTAATTTCGATGCTTTTTTAGCAGGATAATAACCTGATAAAATTCCAACGCCAACGCAAATTACAAAGCCTCCAAAAATAAACATCCATGGAATTATAAAAGAACCACCCATTGCGAGTGATATCAAATTACCAATTAAAATACCCAGGAATATTCCCAAACTGCCGCCCATTAAGCAAATTACAACAGCCTCAATCAAAAACTGACGGCGAATAACTTTTGGATTTGCACCAATTGCTTTGCGGATGCCAATTTCTCGGGTTCTTTCGGTAACCGAAACCAGCATAATATTCATTAAGCCAATAGAAGCGCCAATTAACGTGATAATGCCAATTGCAACCCCACCAATAGCAACGAATGCGAGGTTTTCGAATAGGGTTTGAGCTACGGCATCACTCTTCGTGATTTCAAAATTATTTGGTTCGCTAATTTTAACTTTTCTTATGTTTCTGAACAAAGCAGTCGATTCACCAATAATATTGTCTTGCATATCATTTGTTGGCACCATTACGGTAATGGTGTACGAGGGATTTGCGTTCGCATTAATCTGCTTAGCTTTTAATAAAGGTACATATACCGCTCTGTCGCCACTAAACCCCATACTTGAGCCTTTTGAAACCAAAATGCCAACAATCTTAAATCGGTTATTTCCTACATTTATGAGCTTATCAACAGGGTCTTGATTTTTAAAAAGCTTATCTACAACTTCACTGCCTACAATACACACGTTACTGCCCATTTCTACCTCAGAAACACTGAAATTTCTTCCTTCTGATAAGCTTAGCCCCTGAGAAGCCAGTCCGTTTTCGTCAATGCCTTGAACATTAATATTCGGATTGGTTTTCAAACTTCCATTTTTTACAGTAGAACCACTGCTTGCAAAAACACTAACGGCAACAGTGGCAGGCGTATTTAAGTTATCTTTAAATTTTACCGCATCTTCATATCTAATGGCTTTAAAAGGCTTGGGTCTTTTACCCTGGCCACCAATTCTAATTCCCGTACCGCGATTACGAATTGTAAATGAATTTGCACCCATGCTGCTAAACGCCTCGGTCATACTGGTTTTTACCGCATCAAGTGTTGTTAAAATACCAACCAAAGCACTTAAACCAATGGCTATAATTAATGCCGTTAACATGGTACGTAAACGATTGCTTTTAATAGATTGTAATGCCAGCCTGATATTTTCTCTGTAATTCATTTAATATATAGCGTAATTGCGATGGGTTTCTTTTGGAATATGCCTAAAAATAAAAAAGTCCCGATGTTTAGACAAGGGGACTGTGCAATATGTTACAATATTATTTTCTTTATGCCGAAAAACTTGTTCCGCAACCGCAGGTACTGGTTGCATTGGGGTTAACAAATGTAAACCCTCTCGAATTCAAACCATCCTGCCAGTCTATCATCATGCCCATCAAATACATTTGGTGTGCCTTATTCATAAAAACTTTAATGCCATCAATTAAATATTCCTGATCGCCGTCTTTTCTTTGATCAAATCCTAAAATGTAATTCATTCCAGCGCAACCGCCCCCTTCAACGCCAACACGCAAACCATAATCATCACCAATTTCTTGTTGATCTTTTAATTTATATAACTCTTTTGCTGCGCCTTCTGAAAAACTAACCGGTGCAAATGCTGTATCAACTGTTGTGCTCATGTTATTTAAATTTTATCTGTTACAAATATAAATAATAATGCACATTTTTGCTTTTATCAGGTTTTAATATTACCGTAGTTAAACAATATATATGAATGTACAGCAAATAATTACTGATGTAGTAATATTGGGTTTAGGGATTTTCCTCGCTCTAACCGCAATGTATTACGTTTTAAAGCGTGATATACAGCGTTTCTTTAACCTGAAGGCCATCGAGCTGAATAAAGAAAGTAAAGCTCATATTTTACCATTGAGGTTACAGGCGCATGAAAGGTTAATTATTTTTGTTGATAGAATTAACCCGGCAAACCTGTTAGTTCGCCTGCATCAGCAGGGAATAGGTATTGAAACGCTACAAGCCGGAATATTAAACGAAGTCCGTTCAGAATATCAACACAATATTACTCAGCAGCTTTATGTTGATAGTGTAACCTGGCATGTAGTTCGCAAATTGAAAGATGATACCATTGCAATGATTAACAATGCGGTGCAAGGCTTGCCGGCTAATGCAGACGGGATTGAATTGAGTAAAGCAATATTACAACACATGGCCGCAATAGATGAAAATCCTTACGATTTATCCATAGAGTTAATTAAGAAAGATATTCAGCGGTTATTTTGAGGTAATCATTTTTCTGCAACTAACCAATAATTAATATGAGCGATAAAAAGCATGTCACAACATCGGGCATCGAGATAAATGAGCTTTATACTTCGGCAAAGCCGATGGAAGAAAAGCCCGGTGAGTTTCCATTTACCAGGGGAATTCAAAGAGATATGTATCGGGGCCGCTTATGGACAATGCGGCAATATGCGGGTTTTTCTACAGCTGAAGAATCCAACAAACGTTATCATTATTTATTAAGTCAGGGCACAACAGGATTGTCTGTCGCCTTCGATTTGCCAACTCAAATTGGTTACGATTCTGACCACGAAATGGCTGATGGTGAAGTTGGAAAAGTTGGCGTGGCTATCGATTCGCTAAAAGACATTGAAATTCTTTTCGCTGGCATTGAGTTGAAGAACATCACCACATCGATGACTATCAATGCAACTGCTTCAATTTTATTGGCAATGTACATTGCCCTGGCTAAAAAGCAAGGCGCAGATTTGAAACAGATTTCAGGTACCATACAAAACGATATTTTAAAGGAATATGCTGCCCGAGGAACATATATTTATCCACCAAAACCTTCAATGCGGCTCATTACCGATATTTTTGAATATTGTAGCAAAGAAGTTCCGAAATGGAATACCATTTCCATTTCAGGCTATCATATCCGTGAAGCTGGTTCTACAGCGGTGCAGGAATTGGCTTTTACTTTGGCTAACGGAAAAACCTACCTCAAAGCCGCACTAGATAAAGGCCTTGATATTGATGTTTTCGCCAAGCGATTATCTTTTTTCTTTAACTGCCATAATAACTTCTTTGAAGAAATAGCCAAATTCAGGGCTGCAAGAAGGATGTGGGCGAAAATTACCAAAGAATTGGGCGCAACAGATGAGAAAGCGCAAATGCTTCGTTTTCATACACAAACAGGTGGTTCTACGTTAACTGCACAACAACCTTTAAATAATGTGATTCGCGTAACCAACCAGGCAATGGCGGCCGTTTTGGGCGGTACACAATCTTTGCATACCAACGGCTACGATGAGGCACTCTCTCTGCCAACCGAGGCAGCAGCAAAAATTGCGCTGCGTACGCAACAAATTATTGGCTTTGAAAGTGGTGTAACAGATACTGTAGACCCTTTGGCAGGTTCTTTTTTTGTAGAAACGTTAACCGATGAAGTTGAATCCGCTGCCTGGGCTTATATTGAAAAAATTGATGCCATGGGTGGTTCAGTTAATGCCATTGAAAATGATTACATGCAACAGGAAATCGCCTCTGCGGCTTATCAGTATCAAACTGAAATTGAAGATGGAAGCAGGATATCTGTTGGGGTAAATAAATTTACGCAAACAGAAGAAGGTATTACCGAAGTTCTCAATGTAGATGATTCCATCAGAAATTTCCAAACGGAAAAGTTAGATAACTTAAAAGCCGAAAGAGATAACATTGCTGTTAAACATGCGTTAGAATCTATACGCGTAGCTGCTGATGAAAATGATAATTTAATGCCGCATATAATTAATGCGGTAGAGAAATATGCAACCCTTGGTGAAATTGCTGATGTTTTGCGCAATGCCTTTGGAGAATATTAGTCGTTTATTTTTTTCAAATGTAGAAATGGGCATAAAAAGGGGAAATAGCACCACAGTTTTTCGTTACTAAACGGGATGGACGCGGCAGCTTTTTATTTGTTTTTTGTAAAGGCTTTGATAACAGGGGAGTTAACTTAAAACAAACAAAAACTACAGCAAACAGCCCGACTATTTTTAATAGTGGCTTGGAATTTGCTTTTCCATGCCTGATTTGAAATAAACGGTCTAAATGGGTATTAAATCGATTTTTTATGTGGAAAACCTATGTTGATAAATAGTTATCCACACTAAAAATTCAGGTTAAGTGAGGTAGGTAACTGCTTATGAATACGTTACAAAATAATTGAAATTTTTGTTTCAAATGTTGATAATTTTATCAATATTCGTAGTCCCGAAACGGACCATCCCGTAAATTCGAATCGGCACTGAAAACCAATAAATTATAGAAATCGCAATGGAAAAAACTTGTACAGAAGTGTGGAAGAACTGTCTTCAAATTATTAAGGATAACATCCCGAACCAAAGTTTCAAAACCTGGTTCGAGCCTATCACAGCCCTTAAATTGGAAGGTAAGGTTTTAACCATTCAGGTACCAAGTTTGTTCTTTTACGAATGGCTTGAAGAGCATTATGTAGGCTTATTACGTAAAACGGTTAAAAAGCAACTTGGAGAGGATGGCCGGTTGGAATATAATATCGTTGTGGATAAATCATCAAACAGCGGAAGTCCTTATACCACAAATATGCCTTCGAACGGAAACGGAGCTGAAGCTAAAGTTCAATCGATGCCTATTCCGGTATCGATTAATAAAGACATCAAAAATCCGTTCATCATCCCCGGATTAAAGAAATTAAATGTAGATCCGCAATTAAATTCAAACTATACTTTCGAAAATTATATCGAGGGAGATTGTAATCGCTTAGCTCGTTCTGCCGGTTATGCGGTTGCCGCAAAACCGGGCGGTACGTCATTTAATCCATTAATGATTTATGGTGGCGTAGGGCTAGGTAAAACTCACCTTGCGCAAGCAATTGGTAACGAGATTAAACGCAGCATGCCCGATAAGCTGGTTATATATGTTAGTTGCGAAAAATTCTGCCAGCAATTTGTTGATTCATTAAAGAACAATACAATTAACGACTTCGTTAATTTTTATCAGGCAATGGACGTTATCATTATGGATGATGTACACAACTTTGCCGGTAAAGAAAAAACGCAAGATATTTTCTTCCATATTTTTAACCACTTGCATCAGTCGGGCAAACAGGTTATTTTAACATCTGATAAAGCGCCAAAAGATTTAGCAGGTTTAGAAGAACGTTTATTAAGTCGTTTCAAGTGGGGATTATCTGCAGATTTGCAAATTCCTGATTTGGAAACCCGTATTGCGATTTTAAGAAAGAAAATGTACGCTGATGGTATTGAATTGCCAGGTGAGGTTGTAGAATACGTTGCGCATAACATTGATAACAATGTTCGTGAGCTTGAGGGGGCAATGGTTTCTTTATTAGCTCAGGCAACTTTGAATAAAAAGGAAATCGATTTGAACCTGGCGAAACAAATGCTGAAAAACTTCATCAAAAATACTTCAAAAGAGATTTCGATGGAATACATTCAGAAATTGGTTTGCGAATATTTCGAGGTTCCTGTTGATATGGTTAAATCGCAAACCCGTAAGCGTGAAATTGTTCAGGCCCGCCAAATTTCAATGTATTTATCAAAGAGCCATACAAAATCATCATTAAAAACAATAGGCGCTTTCTTTGGCGGCCGTGACCACAGTACGGTGATTTATGCTTGCCAAACGGTAGAAGATTTAATTGATACCGATAAGAAATTTAAAGCTTACGTTCACGATATTCAAAAGAAATTAAAAATGAGTTAAGGGATTTAGCAGCGTCTGACCTCTGAATCTCGTTCCTGTTTATAAAAAGAGAAAGCCTCAGATATTTTTATCTGGGGCTTTCTCTTTGAAACTATATAATCCTTTTATTATTACGCCTTTTCTATTTCTGCTAATCCGTAAAGTAAAGCCGCGACATGCAGTGCCTGCGCAATTTTATTGTCTTTTAGAAATTGCTTAACCTCTTCAACGGTGTATTCTTCTACATTGAGAATTTCATGCTCATCTAAATGCTGTTCATGTGTTTTTATTCCACCGGTTAAAACAAAAGTATACGTTAGGTTATTTGCAGTAGCAGGATTTGGATACAATTCTGCTACAAGCTTACAGGTTTTAAAACTATAACCGGTTTCTTCTAAAAGTTCGCGTTTAATGGCAAATTCGGGTTCTTCATTGCCATCTATAACACCGCCCGGAACTTCTAATGAAACGATATCTGCAGCATGTCGGTATTGGCGAACCATTATTACTTTACCTGCATCTGTTAACGCAATGGCATTTACCCAGTTCGGATACTCCAAAACATAATAATCATCTTTGATAATTCCGTCAGGAAGTTTTACTTCATCAACACGCAGTGTTGCCCATTTCTCTCTCACTAAATATTTCGAGGCAAGTTTTTGCCACTTTTCTATAATCATAGTTTGTCTTCTTAATTTTTCAGGTACACCAGGTTATAAATACTGTTGTATAATGTTTTGGCGATGCATATTTACCAAATGAACAATTTTGTGTTTATTGGCAAGTGTTTGGTAAATAAGGTTGAGTTTTGGCGCAATTATTTTATTTCGTTCGTTGCTAACACCTAATTCATAGTAAAGAAATTCGCTCAATGAATCTAACTTTTCAGGAGGAAAATCAGATTCATTAAGCCAGTTTTCAAATTTGAGAGAATTTTCATCTTCCAAAATTTCAAGTGGCAAAGCAAAATTTCCTTTTATTGTTTCCTTAAATAGCTGTTCAGCCTCTTCTAATTTGCCTTCGAGTTTTAGTCCCATAATTTTGGCCAAAACCTGCGCTAGTTTTTGAATTTCAGCAGTTATTAAATCTCTTCTGTACATTTTAAGGTTTAGGTATCGTGAATCTTCAATCTAAAATCGTAAATGTAAATTACCAACTTCCGCTCGAGCCGCCACCACCGAAACTGCCGCCACCAAAGCCGCCAAATCCACCTCCGCCACCAGATGAACCGCCGCCGCCCCAGCCACTTCCTCCGCCACCACGACCGCTTCCACCGAATAGCATGGCCCAAAATAATGCGTTAGAAGCACCGCGGCTGCCAATAATTTCTCCATTACCACCACCGCCGCCTTTTCTCATTATTATTATCACGATAATGATAATTATGATTATAACCAATACACTTGCAGAACCACCCTTTTTTGATGCGGCACGGGGGCTGTCATTTTTGTATTCGCCTTTGGTATATTTTATTATCGAAGTTGTACCGGCATCCAAGCCCGCATAATAATCGCCGGCTTTAAAGTTTGGCTTAATATCATTGTCGATAATTCGTTTTGCATAGATATCTGGCAAAGCGCCTTCAACACCATAGCCGGTCTGAATTGAAATTTTTCGGTCGCCTACAGCCACAACGATCATGATTCCGTTGTTTTTTCCGCTTTGGCCAACGCCCCATTTTCTACCCAACTCAACCGCATACTCATTAATGTCGTAATCACCTACAGATTTTACAATCGCAATTGCTATCTGTGTTGATGATGAATCATCAAAGGCAATGAGCTTTTGCTCTAGTGCTTGTTTCTGATCTGCAGATAAAACATTTGAGTAATCATTAACTAACGTTGTTGGTTTTGCTGGGAAATCCTGTGCAAATGCAAACGCAAATATCAGGCTGAAAAACGATAAAAGAAGTAGTTTTTTCATCGTCTTATCTATTTTCTTTTTTATTGTCCATGTAAACGATATCATTCGGTAATTCATTTATATCTCCCGATTGATAAGGGAAAAATAATGCAAGTTTTTCACCGGCCAAAGCTACGCCGGCAATAATTCCGTTAGCTAAATTACCCTTGGCAAAATGTGCATTCATGGCTACTTTGGTTGTCTCCCAAAAATTTTCGGGTACAACTTTGTTAATGCCGCTGTCGCCGATTATTGCGAATTTATGGTCGGCATGTGCCAAATAAATTAATACACCATTTCGTTGAGCTGTCTTATCCATACCAAGTTCGGCGAAATATTCAATTGCTCTTTCGTAGGCATCGCCATTACAATGTTTGTCAATTGCAATTCTGATTTCGCCTGATGTTGCTTTTTCGGCATCGGCAATTGCCGATGCAATTTTATCTTGTTCAATATCTGAAAATAACGACATGTCTTTATTTTAAAATGAATTAAAAAGGGTAATAAATGTTCAATTAAATAAACACCCATTACCCTCAAATGTTATTAGAAGAATATTAAAACTCTACTTTCGGTGCATTTTTAGCAGTTGCGTCGGCTTCAAAGTATCCTTTAGGTTTAAAGCCAAACATTCCTGCTGTTAAATTCGTAGGAAATGACCTGATTTTTCCATTATATTCCTGTACGGCATCATTAAAATCCTTACGTGCAACAGTAATTCTATTTTCGGTACTTTCTAACTGAGCGGATAAATCGCTAAATTGTTGAGTTGCTCTCAATTCAGGATAAGCTTCAGTAATTGATAATAACTTTCCTAAAGCCTGACTCAACTGACCTTGAGCAGCCTGATATTTCTGAATGTTTTCGGGTGTTAAATCATCAGCGTTTACTGTCATTTGCGTTGCTTTCGCACGTGCTTCAACTACGGCAGTCAAGGTTCCTTGTTCAAATTTTGCTGCACCTTTAACAGTACTAACCAAATTCGGAATTAAATCGGCCCTTCTTTGATATTGGGTTTGAACGGTTCCCCATTTCGATTTTACATTCTCATCAAGTTTAACCATGCTGTTGTATCCGCATGAACTTAAAGTGCTAACTGCAATTACAGCAGCTAAAATTCCAAATACTAATCTTTTCATTTTTATGGTTTTGTTTTTAAAGTCGAAATTGAATTTTCTCAATTTACTAATTAGATATCAAAATCTGTACCTTTGTTACAATTCAGGATAAAAACCTGACAAGTTGTATGCACAAAGATATCGAAATTACGCTGCTCCCGCACCAGGTTGAGCAATAACCTGCCATTAAAGGGGTTGGAAGGTAATAATTTCAGAACTCGACGAAATGAATCTTTTGGTAGGATTACTCAGTAAATGTAACCTTTATATCTTAATAATTTCAGGAATTGATTACTTTTTGATTACGACGGTAATCAATTTGAATTTTAATATCTTCGAATGTTTAATATGAATCTTATTATTCTTTTTACATTCTTTGGTGCCCCAAATAACCTCTTTAAAGTTTGAGTTGAAATTTACTTAACTAGATATTGAAAAGCAGAAAGTTAATTCCTCAATTAATTTTAAGTAATAACTTTACTTCACGATTAAATAGTTTTTATATGATTCTTGACCACCCATTCAAAATTGGACAAAATAGTTTTGAGACTGAACTAAATTATAATCTATTATCAATAAGAGGTTTTTCAGCTCTGGCGGAGTTTGACGCAAAAAGAATTGAACAAGAATCCAACGATCTAGCCAATTGTAAACTTACTGTGAATGTTGATTTTTTTATCAAGAATAGAACAGAACTCTACAATTTTCAAGATCAAGTATCAAAATTAAAGAAAAACATATCCAATTTAACCAATTTTAATTCTGCAGTTGTATTGGCTGGGAGAACAATACAATTAGAAAGAGATATGTTTCACCCCTTGCAAAACGTCTATAAATTAGCATTGGAAGAGTTTGAAAATTTAATGGTACTTATATATCAGTATAACAGCATCAAACTCAAATGCTTAAAAATCCAGTTTATAGATAAAAAGAATAGTGTTGCGGATAATTGTCATTTAAGAGGCGACTATCTAAAACCATTTTTACTAGACAACATTAAAGGATGCACAAAGCACCTGCTCAATAAATATCAATTGTTGCTTATTGAAATTTTCCAAAAGGCAATTCCTAGGACGGAATTTAGCCCGAACAATATCAAAGAAGTTATAGAATATTTAAAAAGCGTAATAACTACCGAGGTGGACAAAATTACAAGAGCAAGTGTGGCGAGTAAGCTACATAAATACTCAGAAAGCAACGTAATTTTCAAGAAGGAGAAAAAAATTGATGCTAGAAAACTTAGCTCTGATGAGGCTAGACTTATTTATTTCATGAATTGTATTTTCAAACTGGATTCTATTATCGAGAAAGAGATACTGGTTATAAATAGGAAAGAAATAAAAAAAACATCCATAGTTAATCATAATGACTTAATTATCAACAGGATAAAAAAGGCCTTTATTCATTCCTCTAGTAATTACAATCACAAAATAATAGAATACTCCGTATCAAACGATAACGACATAGAAATTTTCGAACTTCTGAAGAATGCGATTAAAAAATAAGTTCGTTTTTTAAACTGCAATTTCGAAATATCAAATCGAAAGCAAAGCAGCTGATTGTCTAAGATTTGTAATGATGGCGCCATCATTTTCTTAATGGTATTTATTAAAAAAACTAATATGTCTTTTGATTTAATTGATAGCATAATTTCCCAAAGGAATGTAAATGCTAAAGAACAGGTTGCACAGAAGCAATCTTATACCCCTGTGCTAAATGCGCAAAATGTTTTTATCACAGGAGATAATCCCGATGGAGTGTTTCATAAAGAAAATTATCAGAAAATTATTGAAACTTTCAACAGGGAAGAGCTCTTGGGCTTGGCTAGCTTCTACAATTCAATGCGAGGCAAGGAAAAACTTGAGACTACTCCTTTTCCTCGAATTGATAAAAAAGGAGTAAAGTATTACTGGATTACCTTTACAGGCAAAAACGGTAACAAGGAATTCAAGTTACCAGATTTCCATGGCTTAGCTGAACTAATTGATATTTACCTATCAGGTAAAACCTCAATTGAATTTGATTTCGACACTTTACATGAAGAATCAATATCATCGTAGCTATCAGCCGAAGAACTAGCCAGCAGTAGCTAAAAACAATCTTAAATGGGAAGGGCAGAACTGTCCTTCCCACTTTACTAAAAAATTCATTAAACACAATTAACGGCAAAAAATAGCTGATCAGATTGCTATTGCCTAAACTTAAACGAATATGAGTGAATATTTTGTGCCATATGCTCAACGAGCAGATAGATGGATAGAGGAAAATAGAAAAAGAATAACTAGAAGAGCGCCAATTGCAATTTTCGATGCAGAGAACATCTTAATTTCGGAACTTGGTTACGGACTTTTAAAAAGGGAGGATGTGCAATCAATATTTTTTGACGAAAATGAAGAAAATCTAGCTGGATTGCGGATGCTATTCAAATGCATGAGTGAAAATAGGCGCTTTACATCACTAGAAATAGCCGATCCTGAAAGCGATGGTATAAATTTTCGTATTACGGAAGTTGAGGGGAATCTTTTACGGACATATAATGTTCCTGCGATAACGGGTATGAATGATATTATCAATGGTTATGTAAGCTCCCCTGTTTTTCAGACCATTCAAAAGTATAATTTTGTCCTCAAATTTCCTGCAGTAAATCTACAGGAGATTTGAAGTTCAATGCTTGGTGTGGCCGATGGTAATTGTAATCCAC